>WBZN01000041.1_pt1 | contig 211003 bp, 222 predicted proteins | sample 5204281 | NCBI WGS metagenome assembly WBZN01 (sample SAMN12344347, study PRJNA552823) | activated sludge metagenome | biome: Activated sludge suspended growth; feature: Nitrification reactor; material: Wastewater; isolation source: activated sludge from nitrification reactor of wastewater...
CCTATCTCAACAAAATCCTTCAAAGGTGTGGGTATTTAAACTCTAAATACATCAATACCACCACCTGGTTCTGGAGGCTTCCGGAGGACTTGGCATGAAATACCCCCTTCTAAAAAACGGAGAGGCGCTGAAGGGAAGGCCTAAAAAGTGTCTCAAGTTGACGCAAAAAGGCCTTCATTTTCTGCCAATTCGTCCACAATCCATTAAAAGCGTCTCAACATGAGGCACAGACCTTGTAAAGTCCTCCATAAGTTGTTCGTCCGTTGATGGCCTTTGGAGGTTCTATGACACGCGTGAGGCGTTTGCCCATCGTGGCTTTTCTTATACTAGTCACGATCAGTTCACAGAGTTGGGCGATCCAAAGCTATCGCGAATGGAAGAACAACCGCATCCAGTCGGCTCAGACACGTGTCGTGAACCTGCGTAAGCTCATCGAAGCGCGTAAATCCTCCAAGCGCGAAGTGGCTCAAGGCAAAGACCCCAATCTCTCTTATGGTAATTCCACAACAGAGGCCCGTTCAGGCGTTGATAGCCAAATAGAAAAAATGAATTTTGAGCTGAAGCAGGAAATTTATAATTTAGAACTAGCCCGAGATCTCACCGTTTCTGATTACTTCGCAGGCTACTTGACGAAAGTGAACGATAAAAAGGCGGCCTTTAGCGAGGTGGCTGGCAAACTTTCTCCGAATGAAGTGGCCGAGTTGATGAACGCCTATGCGAACAGTGTTTTCGGTTCCAAATCCGTCGACATCCCACCGAGCGCCAATAATATGGTTCGCGACCCCCTGAAGTAAGCGCCTAAAATAACTAAGTTTATGCTTTGCGCAAAATGAATATTTTCGTTCCCAGCTTGACTTCGGCTAGGGCCAATCCATATTACCTTCGATTGTCATTAACAATTAGGAGGATCAAATATGGCTAAACACGAGATTAGTGTTCGTCCACTTCACGACAGAATTCTTGTTCGTCGTATGGCTGAAGATGATAAAACCGCAGGCGGTTTATTCATCCCCGACACAGCAAAAGAAAAACCACAAAAAGGCGAAATCATTGCGACTGGTAAGGGTCGTATTATGGAAGACGGTAAAGTCTTGCCTCTCGAAGTCAAGGCCGGAGATAAGGTTTTGTTCAGCAAATATGCGGGAACAGAGCTGAAACTTGATGGCGATGAGTATCTCATGATGCGCGAAGAAGATGTTCTCGGCGTCTTTCACTAAATTTAAAAAATAATTAATCGGAGAAAAAATGAGTAAAGTATTAACTTTTTCTGAAGAAGCTCGCGCCCACATCTTGAAAGGTGTGAACACTTTGGCGAATGCTGTAAGAGTCACTCTTGGACCAAAAGGCCGTAACGTTGTCATCGAAAAATCCTTCGGATCTCCTTTGATCACGAAAGATGGTGTGACCGTTGCGAAAGAAATCGAACTTGAAAACAAGTTTGAAAACATGGGCGCGCAAATGGTTAAAGAAGTCGCTTCTAAAACCAATGATGAAGCCGGTGATGGAACAACGACGGCGACTGTTTTGGCTCAAGCGATTTATCGCGAAGGTGCTAAAATTGTTTCTGCGGGTCACAACCCGATGTCTGTTAAGCGTGGGATCGACAAAGCTGTTGGCATCGTGATCGAAGAGCTCAAAGCGATGGCGAAGCCTGTTAAAGGTTCAAACGAAGTGGCTCAAGTCGGTTCGATCTCTGCAAATAATGATAAAGAAATCGGTCAAATGCTTGCGGATGCCATGGAGCGCGTCGGTAAAGAAGGCGTGATCACCATCGAAGAATCAAAAACCGCAAAGACAGAAGTGACTGTTGTTGAGGGAATGCAGTTTGATCGCGGCTATTTGTCTCCTTACTTTGTGACGAATGCAGAAAGAATGGAAGCGGTTCTTGAGAACGCTTACGTGCTTGTTTACGACAAAAAAATCTCTTCAATGAAAGACATGATCAGCATTCTCGAAGGCGTTGCTAAACAAGGCCGTCAATTGTTGATTATCGCAGAAGACGTGGACGGAGAAGCGCTGGCCACTTTGGTTGTGAACAAATTGCGTGGCACTTTGCACGTGGCTGCGGTGAAAGCTCCTGGTTTCGGTGACCGTCGTAAAGCGATGTTGGAAGATATCGCGGCTTTGACGGGCGCGAAAGTTGTGTCTGAAGAAATGGGACGCAAATTGGAACAAGCGACTGTTGAAGATCTCGGTGTTGCAAAACGTATCGTGATCGATAAAGACAACACGACCGTGATTGATGGCGCAGGTAAAAAAGCGGACATCCAAGCCCGTGTGAGCCAAATTAAAGCACAAATCGAAGAAACTTCTTCTGATTACGACAAAGAAAAACTGAAAGAGCGTTTGGCTAAGTTGGCTGGCGGTGTTGCGGTTATTCACGTAGGTGCTCCTTCTGAAGTTGAAATGAAAGAGAAAAAACACCGTGTTGAAGATGCTTTGAACGCGACTCGTGCAGCGGTTGAAGAAGGTATCGTTGCGGGGGGCGGAACGGCTCTTTTGCGTGCCTCGGTCAAAATCGATAAATCAAAATTTTCTGAAGATGAAGTTTTTGGCGCAACGATCATCAAGCGTGCTTGCGAAGAGCCGATTCGTCAAATCGCGGCGAATGCCGGTCTTGATGGGGCGATCGTTTTGGATCGTATCCTACAAAATAAGTCGGCGAACTTCGGTTTCAATGCTTACACGGATGAATACACAGATCTTATTAAAGACGGTGTGATCGATCCGGTGAAAGTGGTTCGTTGCGCATTAACGAACGCGGCGTCTGTCTCTTCATTGATGCTGACGACTGAAACGATGATTGCTGAAGCTCCTAAAAAGGACAACGGCGGCGGTGGAATGCCTGGCCACGGTGGCCCTGATATGGGCGGCATGGGTGGTATGGGCGGCATGATGTAGGTCGGGTTCGGGTACGCCGTTACTTTTCCGGATGCGACCCGTCAAGAAGATCTTGTGAAGCTCAAAAGAACCCACATCTTGAAAGAGATGTGGGTTTTTTATTTTCTGAATCCTCTGTTTTGACCAGGCGCATCCGGAAAAGTAACGGCGTACCCTGACCTAGAAGAGGTATTCGAGGCCGAGAAGTAGAGTGGTGAGTTTATGGCTCGTGCTTGCGGCTGGATTGGGTCTTGTGGCGTTTCCGGAGAAGCTTGAGTGGTAATACTCGAAATCAAGTTCGGTTTTGATCTTGAAGCGAGGACGCAGGCGATAATCGACGAAGAAGCTGAAGGAGCTCACGGAATTAGACGAAGAGCCGCTCGAACTGTCTTCGCTGAGGGTCGGGCTGATCCAGAAGTTGTATTTGGCTCCCAGATCGAGCGGAAGTTCGTTAGACAGAGGGAATTGGCCAGCGAGACCCAGGATAAAGCCGCTGTAGCTCGCGGTTGTCAGCGCGAGTGGAGTGCTGCTGTCCACCGAGAACTTGCTATTATCAAATCCGGTGCTGACTTGCAGTTTGGGGCCGAAGAAATCATCATTCAGTAAAAAATTATAGCCTCCGCTGACGCCGTACTGTCCGAGAGACATATTGAGGCGGCTCGGGGCTGAACCATTCAAATCATTTGAAACAGAAAAAATGGACTGACGGAGGTGGAAACCGATGTACCAATTGCTGTTCAGCCAAATTTCACCATTCACAGCGATGTTAGGCGCTAAGCCATTCTTGCCGGTGACCGAGCCTGCACTTTTCAAATCGCTATTTTGTTCGTAACTTGAAACACCGGCCAGGATCCCGACTTTACCAAATTGCGGTGGTGGCTCGGGTTTCCACTCGGTGGGGTTTTCGCCGAAAGCGAGATCCTTATCGGAGCGATTTCCGAGCGCAGTCAAAACTTTTCCGTCAGGCGTGAGGACCGGGGTTGCATATTTGACGTACTCTTCCGGAATGATTTTACTGCCGACGGTGATGACTCCAGGCTCACGTTCGTAAACCACCGAGCCAAAACTGAGATTTGTATCGACTTGGGTCAGTTGCACCCGTCCCAGAATTTCCTTTTCGCTGCTCACCATGAAGTTCAACTTGGGGTGGCGGTTGATTTTCACAATTTGGATCACGGTGATATTCATATTGGGTTTGAGACCGTAGTTTTTTCCTAAATTCAAAGTCACTTGCTGGCCGCGCCGGCTCAAGATCATTCCTTTGAAGGGCATCTTAGCCTTTAATTGGGTGTAAAGACGTTTGAACTCCAGACGGACTTCGGCGATATCGAAACCTTTGAAATCGGTGAGATTTTCTTGCAAGAATAGGAGTCCTTCGTGGCCCGCGTACAAACTCAAGCTGCCGTTGATCCCGCGCGTACCTTTGGTCAGGGAGGCGACAAGCAAGGCATCGGAACCAGATTCTTTAAACAGAGGGGCAACGTCGTTAGGATTATCGCTCAGAGTATTGATGTTTATTTTTTTTGCGGATGTAAATTTATTCAAGGACCATTGGGAATCGCTCGTGATCAACTGATTGAGTTCTTCTTCGATGGGTTTTGCGTAAATTCCGCCGACATTGTCCACGACCGGCAAAAGGCTGATTGTTTTGATGCGCAGATCTTGATCGATGGGAGTGACAAATAAATTTTGGCTGGTGAGGGGGGCTGAGGACGCTTTGTTCTGAGCAAAGCTGAACTGTACCAAGATCAAGGATGTTGCTACCGCGAGGATGGATGAGGTCCAAAAATTTATTTTCATCTCTTTATTGTGCCGTGATGGCTTTTTGCCGTCAAATTGACTTCAAGTAAATCCGTGCTCTGGCCGAAATGAATTCCATGATATGGCTTTTTTTAATCCTTGCACAGAGTTCCTTCGCGCAGACAAGTCTGGACGGATTACAAACCGGTCGTTACGAAATTCATCCGTCTAGTCTAGTGACGGCAGCGGCCTCTCCCGTCGTGAAAAAATCTTCAAAGAAACGGGGGCCTGCCTCAGAATCCCCTGTCGAGGCGGCAGAATTGAAACCGGTTCCTACGGTGCCTGCGCCCGTAGCGGAAAATTCTCACGAGACAGAAAGAGAAAAGACAGAGCCCAGCTTGATTGACCAGGCCAAAAGTATAGTGCACGGCCAAGCCGATCAAATTTACGATTTTTATCAAGAGCAAGTTCATCCAGACGATGTTCGCAACAATCGTGTTGAGATCGACTTTAGCCCAGGCCTCATTTATAATGACTCCAAATCAAGTTATTCCTACCGAAATTACACAAGCACCTTTCCGGCCTTGGATTTGGGGGCGAAGATTTGGTTCACCCCGTTGATCGGCTTAAGTGGGAATTATTTTTTTTCTTTTGCTGCAGATGTGAGCGGGGACTCGGCGACGCGTTCGCGACTCGCGGCTCACTATGAATCTTTGGATTTGGCTCTGCATTTACGCCGCTTCTACGGCCTTTCTAGAAAGGCAAATAGTCTGGATGTCACTTTACTTTATATTGAAGATAAGCTGGATGTCCCTTCTGACAATACGGCACGGGCGAAGTTGAGATCTTCTGGGTTCGGTTTAGGGCTTGAAGGAAAATTTCCGACCTCGGCGAGTTACGCCTGGACTTTGGGTGGGCGCTTTTATCCGCGCGTTCAACATCGTGAGATGGCGACGGGTGCGAATATCCAGTCGGGTGGCGGCGCCGAAAGCGCGCGGCTGGGGCTGGACCTAGGTGGGGAATTTAAATTCTCTCGCGCGAGTCAGTTGGTGTGGGGTCTTGATATCACGGCCGAGAAAAATCTGTTCAGCGGTTCGGCACAGTTACCTGATCCCGAGAATGGTCAAACTCCCAGTCAGGTGGGTGTCATGAATACCTTCTATATGTTCCATCTAGGCTATCGTTGGGGACAGTAGAATCATCTAGGCCTTTGCGCGCGTTCCTTTTACAATTGAAGCATGAGAATACGTTATGTCGTTATTGACGATGCGGCCTTCATTCGCGAATTGATCAAAAATATCATGTCAGCCGTCGGTGGAGTCTTCAGTGGCGAGGCCGCGAATGGCGTGGAAGCGCTGCAAGTGGCCGAGCAGACCCTGCCCGATTTGATTTTTCTCGATATGGTCATGCCCAAACAGAACGGGCTTGAAACGGCGGTGCGCCTCAAAGAGCTGTATCCGGATGTCAAAATCATTGGCTGTTCGACGATAGATAATCCGCAAATCATCCAGAAGGCTTTGAATCACGGTTTTGATGCCTACATCATGAAACCCTTTTCGAAACAGCAAATTCTTTTTGAAGTCGAAAATTTATTTCCTAATTTAAATGAGGCCGCCCATGAATGAACTTTTTTTCGTTTTGAAATGCTTGGTTTTCACCGCAGTCGTCGTGATTTTTATGCAATTGAAAGTTGGGGGCACGACGATTGAAGGCCGCACCTATCGATGGCTACAGCGTTCAGGTGTTTCCGTTTATTTGCAAAGTGTCGCGGCCGGCGGAGCCTTAGCGATTAAAAATCTGAGCGTCGCGGTCAAAGATGGCGTCGTTGGGACCGTCGATGATTTTCAGCACGGGGCCTCTGAGCAAAAAGCTCAGCGCTAAATCAAATACGCAGAGATTTTTGATCTCTGCGTATTTTTAGAATTTAGTTAGATCCACCGATGCCAGGCCCTGCAGGGTCTTGTGTAGTTAACGGCGTCACAACTGATTTTGCTGTGCGTGGGCTTTTAACTTTAGTATCAGCAAAACGGCCACTTGTTTTTCTATGAGCGCAAGGTGGTGTTGCAGATGCCGTGAAAGCAAAACCTGAAGTCAGAGCCATTGCTAAAATAAGTTTATAGATACGCATTGTAATCTCCTTTATCCAATGATTGATCTCAAAGATAGACATTGCGAGGGGTGTGCCACTAAGGCTCTTCGGGAGCATTGCTATTACCTCCGACAATTCAAGAGTTTATAGAATTGTGAGGATGGATTCGGCTCCTCAATCTGGAGAGAGGCCCTTTCGCGACACCGCGCTGTTGAAAAACTAGACAGCGCAGAAAGCCTGTAAAATGCAAAACGCCTTGGAGATCATCCAAGGCGTTTCATTTTGAGACGATTTGAAAAAATGGGATGCTCTCGGATTACTGACCGCCATTTACGGGGGCTGGGTTGGCTTGCAGCTTAGCATTTCCAGCTTGATTACTATTGTCATGCAGCCGAAGCTTTTGAATAAGATTAGCTTGGCAAGTTGGACAATCTGGGAAGATTCCCTTCGCAAGGACCGCAGCTTCAGTCCCATTCGAATTAATATAATTTCTGAGGTTAGGATCTAACCCACTCGCTGCTTTAACATTGCTCTGGTCTACGAGGGGGGAACTGCTTGCGTCAGGCAGATCCAGTTGCGCAAATCCCGCCTGAGAGAAGGTTAAGAACAGAAGGGTCAGACTTATCATTCGCATTAATATTTTCATCGTAACCTCGCTCTTAGAGATACAGCTCTGCCGTGGCAGGAGCAATGATATCTAATAAATTATTAAACGTACTGGCGACTTGCATAGCGACCGTGGGGCCCTCTTTGCTGTCCACCTTGTTGATCTCGCCATTCGGTTTGTAGCTCACGCGAATGGTGCCGAGACCAGGGCGGGTGACGAGAGAGGGTTTTCCGTAGCGTTCTTCGTATTCGATTTTAACGACCTTCTTGGCTTGATCCGTTATTGTGGCGATGCGGCCCCGGTTATCGTAAGTCATCGCGATTTTTTGCCCATCGGAGTTTTGTGCGAAAGACAGGTTTCCTTTGGTGTCGTATTTGAACTGCGTGTTCTTGGTGGTGATAGGCTTTGCTTTTTCGTTGTAATACGTTGTCGCCACATCGCTCACTTTCTTGTACTGCGGCTCATACTGGTATTCCATTTTCATATTACCAGTCGTTTTGACTTTTACCAAGCCATCTGGGAAATAGTCGAAAGAAACACGCTCGGTATTGCGGCGAATAGACAGGGGCTTGCCAAAAATGTCGTGGTAAACGATATCGGTGACACTGCCATTAACCGTTGTCATGACCCTCTGTAAGAAATACTGGCCATCCGGGCGCTGCTTATGCCAAAACTCGTATTTATTGTCAGCCATGACCTCTTTGCCACAAACTTTTTTAACTGAAGACCAATAGTGATTTTTTGGATCATTTTGAGACGACTCATATCGATACGACTCCGTGCACTTGTCCCGGTCCGTGAAAGCGGTCACCCAATCGTTCTTTTTGTCGTATTTGAGCGCAACGAAGGTCTTATCGGGCCAAACGGCTTTGGTCATATTGTGGAGTTCGTCGTAGTCGTAGGTGTAATTTTTTCGCCAAGCATTCGTCACGCCCGACAAATCATCGAGGTTCGCGAATTTGTATTCGGCTAGCAAACCGTTGGGGCCAGAGATGCTTTTCACTTTTTTATTGTTGTAATATTTGAAAGTTAAACGGCGTCCGCTGTTGTCTTCGATTTTCGCGACCATGTCTTTGTCGTAATCGAATTTTAAGTAATTCGCATTTTTGTCGTAAATATGAGTCAGCTTGCCTTGAAGGTTGAAGCGCTGGGAGCTGCCATCGGGGAGATTACGGGTATAGAAATTTTTGCTGAAAATGAAATGCTCGACCTCACGGCCATTGGCGTAGAACTTCGTTCCCTCTTGCACCGCAACGGTAATGCCGTACTGATGGGCGAAGTCGGCTCGCATGCTGTCGTCTTCGAGAAGTTGGCTCTGTAAACTTTTAAGATAAGCTTCGGTCACGCCGACCTTTTTCTCGGCCCGCATTTTGGTCATAATTCGCGCGATGGTGTCTTCCACGTCTTTGCGTGCGATTTCGCGCGGAGAAAAAGTCACCTCAAGGCCGCCACCACATTCTTTGACTTTGATGTTTCCTTCGGGATTGACCTCCATCGAGGTTTCAAAATCAGAACACCAACCGAAACCGAACATCCCATTGAAGAGCGATCGGCTGTTGTAAGTGCGGATGATTTTAAGATCGTAGCCCGTTCCGGGGACGTCCATATCGATCCAGGTGTTGGAATAATTCGCGTTTTTCATGTCGACGAGCGCGAAGGCTTGCGCGCAAAACAGAAAAACAAAACCAGCAAAAAGCTTTCTCATTACTTTTCCCTCTTTCATATCCGAAGAGATTCTTCCTTGAATGGCAAGGCTTACACCTTGATAGTAACAATTTTTTTAATGAACACGCCACCTATAATTTGCAAGACCAGCATGGCAAAAAGCAGCACTAGACCAAGGGTTGTGCTGAACATTGGCTTAATAAACGAAGGATCAATCACCAAGAAGACAACCAATAAAATAAAAGGAATCAAGGTGACAATGATCCCTTGCATAAGACCTTGGGCGGTGAGGGCCTGGATTTTTTTCTCAACCTTTTGCCGTTCCCGCACAACCATCACGATGGTTTGAAAAGTTTCGGCGAGGTTTCCCCCGGTTTCTTTCAAAATATTAATCGAGGTCACGAACATCTGCACGTCGGGGCGGGGAATGCGCTCTCCGAGATCATTCAGGGCACTTTCGAAACTATCACCGACTTGCATTTGGTAAAGCACCTGAGCAAATTCTTGGCTCATCGGGTTGCCAAGAATTTCCACGACTCGCTTCATCGATTCTTGGGGGTTGCTTCCCGCCTTAATCCCGTTCGCCATGATCGTGAGCCCATCCACCATCTGGTCGACGAATTTGGTGCATCGATTTTCGTACATGGCCTTAATGATGATCAAGGGTAAAGACCAGCCGGCAATGGTGATCGAAAGTCCAACGAGCGTACCTGGAATAAACATGGGCCACAGGGCAATAAACGCTAAAGCCCCGATTCCGAAACTGAGAAGCAGGATCACGATGGTGATTTTCTTTTGATCAACTTCCATATTCATCAAGCGCATCAGGCGAATGACTTCATCCCTTTGACCCAGGCTGCGCTTGTGTAGCCAAGCAATGGTGCGGTCCGCCCAAATGATGATGATGACAAAAATGCAGAGGCCGAAGGCGGGAATCATGATCCATTCATTGAATAAAAACGACATCGAGCTTCTCCCTATCCAATTTTCTTAACGGGTGTACCCGGCATTTTAGGCGCCATAGGAACGGGTGGCGCGGTTTTTTTGAGTTCGCTTGGAGCGCCTTGAGCTTTGGGATCATTCGAAAATATTTCGCGCGGAATGATGACCCCTTTGTCGCTTAATTTTTGAATGAAGCTAGGAATGGTTCCGGTCGCTTGAAAGATGCCCAAAATTTTTCTGTTCTTATCGTAACCGGTTTCTTTGAAGCGAAAGATTTCGGCGAGGGTCACGATGTCCCCTTGCATGCCGGCCACTTCGGTGATGCTGATCACTTTACGACTTCCATCTGACAAACGCGAAATCTGCACGATCAAATTCACCGCCCCCGCGATCTGCTCACGAATGGCCTTCACCGGAAGCTCCATTCCTGACATCATGCACAGAGTTTCCAAACGGGCCACGCACTCGCGGGGACTGTTCGCATGGGTTGTGGTCATGGATCCATCATGACCTGTGTTCATGGCCTGCAACATATCCAGCGCGGCTCCATCCCGGCACTCACCAACGATGATACGATCAGGACGCATCCGCAGAGCATTCTTAATCAGATCGCGAATATGAATGGCATTGGTACCTTCCATCGAGGCAGGACGTGTTTCGAGACGTACGACGTGTTCCTGTTGAAGTTGCAACTCGGCCGCATCCTCGACCGTGATCACGCGCTCGTTCGAAGGGATAAAAGAAGAGAGCATATTCAGCATCGAGGTTTTACCGGAACCGGTACCGCCACTGATGACAATATTAAGTCCGTTTTCGGCGCAGATGTGCAGAAAGTCGACCATGGACTTCGTGATACTGCCATATTCAATGTATCGCTCGGGTGAGATCCCACCCTTTTTGAATTTACGAATGGTTAAGGCTGGACCATCAATCGCCAGGGGCTCGATGACGGCGTTGACCCGTGAACCATCTTTCAGGCGGGCATCGACTGTGGGTGTGGATTCATTCACTTGTCGACCCAATGGTGTCACGATCCGCTCGATAATGCGGCGGAGGTGATCGTTCGAAGTGAAGGTGGTTGGGCTGAGGGTGATCTTACCCCCTTTTTCAACGAATATTTTTTTATGCCCATTGACCATGATCTCCGTGACGGCGGGATCTGCGAGTAAATCCTCAAGAGGTCCTAGGCCCAAGGCCTCTTCGAGAACTTCCTTGATGATTTTTGAGCGTTCTTCCCGTGAAATTTCAGGAGCTTCTTTATCGACAATCAAAGTGATTTCGCGCTTGGTCTTTTCGCGGATTTCTTTTTCTTTACCTTCATCCTGTTTGGTGTCGAGTAAAAGTTTTTTCAGATCGACCGTGCGGATCAATTCATTGTGAATGCGAATTTTCAAAATGGTTCGGGGATCTAAGCCCTGCGAGTTAGTGGGAGCAGGGGCTTGGCCCTCTGTTGCGGGGATAGCCATTTTGGGTTTCGCTAAGGTTTTTAATCTTTGTAAAACTCCGCCGGTGAGTTTGCGCACCACTTCGTAGTAAGCGGCCGTGACGGGAGCCTTCGGAGCTCCGATCACGAAGGGCGTGAATTTCTGCATGGCAATCGCCGAGGTCACTTCGTCTTGCGGGATGATCCCAATGAAAGGCAAAGACAGCTGATTGGAAATAGATTGCGGAGAAAGTCCCGTATTCGAAGCTTTATTGATGACCAGTTGAAACATGTCCTTCGGAAAAGTGGCCGAAAGCAAATCGTTGATCATACGCTGAGTTTGGGTCACAACAAGGACTTCGGGCGTCGTGATGATCATCAAAGCAGTGGCCTCTTGCAGGATAGAATTCTGCAAAGGACCTAGATCATTTCCAATGTCGATGATGATATATTTAAAAACGCGACTGAAAAATTCGAGCTGCTTCGAAAACATTTCGGGAGCGATGTTGAGGGTTTCCTCCGGTCCCCGCACGGCACCTAAGTAGGCTAAACCCGAGGGATGCATGGTCACGAGAGTATTGATGGGCTGCGAGTTGAGCGAGCCTTGGAAATTTGAAAGTTCGCGGAGGGTCTTCACCGGCTTCAGGCCCGTGATCACATTTTGATCGCCAACGCTTTTTACGTCGGCATCGATCAGCAGAACTTGCGTTCGTAATTCCGTCATCAGCGCGAAAGCGAAATTCGCCGCAAAAACACTTTTGCCGACGCCGCCTTTTCCGCCACCGATTGCGATCACGTTGCAATTTTGATTTATAGCCATTTGCAGACCTCCAGCTTTCTTATCGGAATAAGCTGGATGTCCATATACGAGACTTTAGATGAGGGACAGTCCAGTTGTGAAATTAATCACGCAAGCGGAACTTCTTTTTGATCTGTTCGGATCCCGCGCTGGCCGATGTTTTGACGATCGGCGTGACGAAGACCACGAACTGACTTTGTTGGCGCTGGAATTCTTTCGAAGCATACAGACTGATGATCGGATTCTTCACGCTCGAAGGAAGTCGGTTGTAACCCGTGTTCGAAGAGTTTTTGATTAAGCCCCCGACCGCGGCACTTTGACGGTCACGGACCGTGATCGACGAAGTGATGGTGTTCGCGCTGGTGATGGGTGCGCCGCCGGCGGTGCCGATCAAGTTGCTGAGCGAAAAATCCATGTCCATTTTGATGCTGCCCGATTTTTCACCGAGGAGAACTGGCGTGATGGCCGATTTAATCCCGACCTCCGCAAAGGCTGTTCCTTGCGCACCATCTTTGCCGATAACTTGGTAAGGTTGATTGGTGATCTGCTTGATTTCACCTTTTTTACCGTCTTCAACGATTAAGCTGGTGCTTTCTAAGATGCGTGCGTGACCATGATCTTTCGCCCAGTTCAATTTTGGCAAAAGATTGCTGATCGTCCCGGTGATGGTGCTGATCACGCCGCCCGCGCCCGTTCCGCCGGTTTGAAAAGTAAGGTTTGAATTATCGCCCAATTCAGGGGTGAATTGGAAACGGAAAGCTTTGGAATAATCCTTATTGAGTTCAACGTAATGGACCACCAGCTGAACCATTTTTGAAGGGGGTTTAGGAGCAGCCTCTTTCACCTGGATCAAATTGATGACCCCGTCATTGGCGGGTTTACGTTTTCGAATCACGCCCTTTTCTTCAGCTGCTTCGATCACGATGTCGGGTAGGTAGGTTTTAGCGATGATCTCCGCTCTTTTGGATTCGTCATCGCTGTTCGCCCAGCCTTGGAGGATGATTTTATCATTCACTGCACGCACTTCGATTTCGGGATTATTGATATCGCGTGTGATGAACTCCGCTATTTTTTTCTGAGCGAGTGGACTCAAGGTCACCAAAGAAGAAGCTTGATCGCCGAACTGTTGCACGACATTGTAAATACGTGCGAGATCCTTTGGTAGCAGGATTTGTCCGTCGATCACCACGCGGTTGTTAACGATTTTAATGTTGATGCCTTCGATATCACCAAGCAGGGCCCGCATCTCGCGCACGACTTTATCGAGCTTGCTTTTTTTGATGTCGATACGGTATTCGGCAACGACCTTGCCGCTCTTTTTGTCATGAATGGTGAGGGTCGCGAAACCTTCGCCTTTTGGAACAAAGCGGAGCACATTTAATTCTTTGGCATAGGAAGCAGAGACGATGCGACGGAAGTCCCCTTTGAACTCAACATTCGAGGGCAAAGCTGGTAATTTTTCATCGTGTTCAATTCCCAGGGTCAGGTTTATGAACCGCCGAGAACGGAAAGCCGAGTTGCTTTCGTCCTGGTTCAGTTCATTCACACCAGCGGGCGCTTCCGGTGCGGCGGTCGATTCCTCGGCCTTTAAGACTTGCGAACTGAGCATGAGTGTCAGCACAAGACTTGATTTATAGATATGGTTCTTCATATCGTTCTCCCTTGTACCCAAGCGATCTTACAGTGTCCTGAAGCCACGATTGCTGGTCGGCTTCGCGGGCGGCGCCGGCCGCACTTGAGGTCTTTGAATGATTGGAGGAGCCGGTGGTGCAGCCTCTAAAGAGACTACGGGCTTTCCAAGAACACTCTCGGCCGTCGAGCTTGGCATGCGTGGTGGTAATGTCCGATCGTTAGGATTTCTCAAAGTAAAGTACAGATTTCCGGGAGAGGTCGACAGGATATAAATTAAATCCTGGGCCTCTTTCGGATTCGCTTCAACGGTGATCGTCGTGTATTTCGTATCGCCGGTCAGCGCGATCTGTGTGATGTTCTTTCCGGTGGAATCAAGTTCAAAAGTGCGGGGAATATTATTCACTACGCTGAGTCCCGTCGCCAGAACCACAACGTCTTGCATGAGGATAGACACTTCACGTTTTTGGTTAACGCCTTTGCCGCTGTCAATGGCGGCAACGATGTCCACGCGATCACCGGGACGAATCAGCTTTGCGATCCCGCGCACTTCATCCACTGGAATCGTCACGGCCCTCTTGCTCGGAGCGACTTGCAGAGAAATCCCCGTGTCTGGTCCAGGTGTCAGAAGGTTATTTTTGACGATCATTTGGCCTTTTTTAATAGGCACGGCGGCGACGTTCCCGATGATTTCATCAGGCACATTGATCGCATCCGGCTGCACGAAGGAGCTCGGGCGTTCTTCTGTTTCTAACATCGTATCGTAGATGGTTTGCATTTCGGCAATATCCTCTTTCGCGATGACCACGCGTTTGGTCGAACCGTATTTTTTGTCATACTCCGCTTTTTTCTCTTGCGAATAACTATAGAGCAGAAAGGTGGCAAAGACGCCCGCCGCAATTGAAATCCATAAATTTCTTGTCTCGTTAGAGCCCATGCCGTTCTCCTACTCGCCGCCACATGTTGTATTCAAGCAGATGCCGTACGCTGTTTTAATCCACACGGGGTTCACGCCCGCTTCTTCATAACGTTTTCCGTCCACCACTTGCAGGACTTTGTTGTTGTGATCATCTTTGCTTCCCACTTCGTCCGCCTGACGGGTGCTGAAGTTCATGAAATCGATCAATCGCAGCGTCGCGAGCGTCGCGTTCCCACCGGCCGAGATCGCTTTCTCGGACAGAGTGACATGCATCCGCTGTTGATCGAGGTTGTAAGCATTGTCTTTGCTCGCGTTTTCTTGACTGTTCGTCGCGAAATAAGTGAGATTGGCTCGATGACGAAATGTTTCGAAAGCGTAATTGCGAGCAGCGATGGAATTCAGGATTCCTGTGTGAATCACGCCGAAAAATCCAATGGAAAAATTAGCAAGCAGCATGATGACGATCAAAATAGGAATCATCTCCATGATCGCCATGCCCTTTTGATTTTTTCTTTTTTCGTGGAACGACGAATTCAGCATCCGTTGTCCTCCATGGGCACATAGTCGTTGATGCCACTGGAAGCATTTGTTGTGCCCGAGCCTTTATAGCGTCCATTGTCGAGATCCATGATGCTGCTATAACGCTTTTTAATTTGCAGATCCCAACATTCTTTTTGGTTGGGTTCGCGAATCAGGAAGGCGGTGAGTTTGGCTTTGAAGCCATTGCCTTCGTCATCGGTGTTGCCTAAAAAAGGAATCCGTAAGCTGAGTAGTTTCGCTTCGAAATCGGCGCGCGCTCCGACAAAAGGAATCCGTTCTTCATAGCCGGCGTACTCGTCGTTGAAGGTTTTTCCGCCCTCTCCGCCGCCGCGCAGGTCTAGGTTGTTGAGGACAAACCAGTGTCCACCCACGCTTTTCAGCATCGGCGCGAGTTCTTTATTATTGATCAGTTCATCGAATTTGGAGTTCCCGAGCTCTTCTTGTTTAGTCGAGTCCACATTCGCTGCGACGTAGGCCCGCGATGCGGAAAAGACCACGTATTGAGCAATTTCAGCAACGGAAAAAGTGAATGTCAAAGCGAACAAAACGATGGAGACGCCCGCCGCCAGCACGAGTGAAAATATGAAATCCGCAGAGATGAATCCGCGGTTATCATTCTTTAAATTTCGCTTCTGGTGACATTTCATCATATCCAGAATTACCTCTTCGGATAAGGTGTTCGGTGCCGCAGGATCTGGTTCGGATGTTGCGCTCGAGCTGCACTGGGGGCTGCCCAGACGCCAGACTCCAACATTCCTGAAACCACGGTCCATGGACCCGCCACCAATTTACTCATCCATTTGTGATCGCGTACGAACTTGGTGGCCCAAATGATCAAGCCCACCGTTACGATCATCAGGAGAACCGCCTCAATAACAAATTGACCGTCTGAATTTCTCAGCAGTCTCTTTGAAAAAGAAGTTTTCATAGTTCCCCTTTTCTTCAGCATCTACCGATCCGGCTCCCATGCGAGACGTGTTCCTTGAGGCCTGAACCCATCACCTGTCGTCAGTTGCTTTTCAATACGAGCGCCCAAGGCGGGTCCCGCCTTGCGAAAAGCTTCTTTCGGAGCCGTTGTAAAGGTCTTCAGTCCGACTGCAAAGATCGCAATCATGAGAAGAACGTATTCGATCGTCACTCTTGCACCTACTGCGGAGTAATTTGGGACATACCGCTTTCGAGTTCGCCCATTTTGCCTGTTAAAGCCGATATGATCTTGCCCTTAAACATCAAAACAACGGCAACCACCACAACGAGCAAGAGAATGTACTCCGTCGCACCTTGACCGCGTTTGTTTTTGAAAAGCTTTGTTGAAAATTTTCTGAATTTATTCAGTTTCATAGATGTCCCCCTTACCCCTACTATCGGCTAAACGTGGACGTCTCTTGAGAGGACACGAGGGAGAATTTTGTTGAAATCCCAAATTGAGTCAAAAAAAAGGATCTTAAAAGGCGGTCTGCCTATTCTTTAAACAGGAAGACTTTGGTCGTGCAGGCCATTGACGAAAATTTCGACAGCTCTTAGACTGATTGAACGAGAAAAATGGAGGATATTATGCAAAAGCAGCTGGTTGTGCTCTACGTATTTTGTGTTGTGATTCTCTTCGTGGTGAATGTGGTGGTCGCTTAAGCCTAATTTTTCAGATGGTAGATGTCAGGGTAATTACGCCCTTTTTCTTCTGAATCCATCCCGTAACCGACGACAAAACGATCATCGATCGTGCGGCCAATATAGTCGGCCTTAAGGGGCAACTCGCGTCGTGCTGGTTTATCAAGTAAAGCCACAATTTTTAAGGAAGCCGGCGCCGAGGCAAAGAGTCGATTGCGCAAAAAGCTCAGCGTTCGTCCTGTATCAATGATTTCTTCGACGATAATGACGTGTTTTCCGGCGATGTTCAGTGAAATATCCTTCACGATCTTGATCGCTCCGCCGCGCTCGACCGCCGTGACGTAAACGAAATCCACCTGTTGAGGCAATTCAATTCGTCTCATCAGATCAGCTGTCAGATGAACGGATCCGCGCAGAGGGCAGACAAAGACAATTTCTTTTCCTTCATAATCGGCTTCAATTTGGCGAGCCAATTGGGTCACGAGCTCGTCGATTTCTTCATGCGTGATGAAAAGAACCATGTCATCTTTAATTTGCGCCATCATAAACCTCTACAATTCAATCGAAGTGATTCCTGCTGCTTGAGCCATCTTCAAATAACGAAGGGCCTCTGGATGCTGAGGATCCCGCATCAAGATATTCTCCCATTGTTCGGTGGCTTCGGCAATATTGTTTGAATTGTAGTAGATGACTCCCAACTTGAGGCGGGCAGGGATCAGGTGCGGGTATTCACGGATGAGGGTCTTCAAATCTTTGACGGCGCGTTCTGTTTGCCCCATTTGCACATAGACTTCGCAGATGCGCATCGTGATCTCAGGTTTGCGAGTCGACAGTTGCTGCGCTTTTAAAAGTTGCTCAAGTGCTTCTTTATAACGTTTGTATTGATAATAAAGATCGGCCAGCTCTTCGTGTTTCGAAGCGAGCTTTTCATCGATAAATGGATCTTGCTTGCCATTTTTCTTTTCTAGGCGTTCCTGCGCCTCGAGAAAGATCTGTTTCCCCTCTTCATATTTGCCCAAATCATTCAGAATAATAGAAAGTCCCACACTGGCATCTGTGTAGGTAGGATCGATTTCCAGAGCCCGTTTGAAAGTTTTGATGGCCTTGTTAAACTGGCCCTTGTCGTAGCAAATCGTCGCGAGCATCTGGTAAACTTCGGGATTGCGGGTGTTTTGCAAAAGCATTTGGCTAAGGATGGGCTCGGCCATTTTGTAATTGCCGTTGATGAAGTTTTCACGGGCCTCGGCGAGCATATCGTCGGTTAAGGAGCGCATTAACGGTTCTCCTTTCGAAATTTGACGGCTTCAGGTGAATCGGAATAATTCTCTAAAAGAAGGGAAGCGTATTTTTTTTCTTTTCCGGCATCGCCGATTTTTTTCGCGCAAGAGGCTGCCCGCGAAAGGGCTTTGGCGTCTAGGCCGAGGCCTTTATATTTATTGTAAAGCCCTTCGTAACGGATCAAGGCGCTTTCGTAGATTTCCTGCTTGAAGTAAAAATCAGCGATGTACTCTTCTTTTTGAGCGAGCATTTTCAGCGCGGCCGTGCGTTTTTCATTGGCCTCTGTGATGTATTGCGAGGAGGGATAAAGACGAACCAAATCATTAAATGTATTGATGGCGTCGTTCGCTAAAGTCAGATCGCGATCAATCGTGCTGGGAAGTTGGTTGAAGTAGCTGAGACCGATGCGAAAGACGACATAATCAATCTGGGGATGCTTGGGATGCAGATCGCGAAAGCTTTGGTAGGCCACCTGAGATTCAGGGTAAGATTCCTGCTTGAAATACACATCGGCAACGGCCAGCTCGGCCTGAGTTGCAAAATGACTGTAGGGGAATTTATTCTTCACTTCATTGTAACGGCGAATCGCTTCTTCGAAGCGGTCACTTTTTTCAAAATCCTGAGCAATGGCGAAAGCGCCTTCCGGGGTATTGGAATTTTTCTCGGCGCTGGAGCAGCCCCCTGAGCTGATTAAAACAAAAGCAATGGCGAACAAAGAGAATATGACTCGAAGCGTTTTCATCATCTGTTTATTCTATTGGCCCCCGGTCGGAGAAGTCAACGAGGAGCGGCGTTAAAGCACATGTCCCGAGGTGATCATGATCGATTTTTTAGGAATCCAGCCGGTAGACGCGCCTGGATAGGTGACCTGAATCCACTCTTTATCGCTATTCTGCACGGTCACCTCAAAGCCAGCATGCAAATCGAAAAGACTCACTTGGTTTTCCCCGGGCGCCGCCTGAACAGAAAGGGTCTCGGTCAGGATCGTGCCTCGAGGAACCGTGCCGTCATAAATCTTGAGGCTCGTCAGGAAAATAGAGCAGGCTGCGAGAACAGCCAGAAAAACCCCGATCGTTGGAAAAGCGGGGAAACTCTTTTCTTCTTCCAGGGCTTTTCGCTTCCGCCCCAGATAGGCGAGAAGATTCCAACCCGCACAAAAAATAAGTAAAGCTGTCAAAGCCAGATAAGTGGCTAAAGTGAAGGGCTGAATAAACTGAGTTCGTAAAGTTTCGTAGGTTTCGATGCGGTGAGGAATTTCCTTAATCTCGAGCTGACTCAGAACATACTTTAAACCATTTTGCGCCGTTGGAAGCGTAGGGTCTATTTCGAGGGCGCGACGGAAGAGAGCCACGGCCTCGCCTTTGTGATTAAGCTTGAACTGGACTAAAGCCAAGTTCGCTAACGTCGACGCGTTGTGTGGATCTTTATCGAGCGCTTGAGTAAAGGAATCGCGCGCTTTTTCGTAAGCTTTTTCTTGATAGGCTTTGACGCCGGCCTGATGGAGCTCGTCAAAAGAAGGGCTTTGAGAAAAACCAAGGGACGTGAAGAAAAAAATGGTCAAAAAAAGGAAAGCCAAATGTCGATTTATCATTTTACGATTCTACGAATAAAGTCCTATCGTGTCTAGTAGGTCCCTTGTCTTCGCTTTATGCGCCAAGTAGACTAAAGATTCTCCAAATAGAAAGGTAGAGGCCTATGAAATCGCTTGTCGGTCATGACATTAAAGAATCCCCAGAAGTTCAAAATTTGATCACGCAATTGGTGAATTCGGTGGCAAAACTGAACTCCAGACTCGAAGGAATCCAACCCGCTCAAGAGGCCTTCAAAGAGGCTGGTAAAAGTAAAGTCGATCTGGCGGGGCTTTTTCGCGGCCGCCCTTTGCACTATCCCTATATGGGAACAGGCGCGGGCCGGGGACCTTTTGTTGAGCTCGAAGACGGCAGCGTCAAGCTTGATCTGATCAACGGGATCGGAATTCATTTGATGGGCCACGCCCATCCACGGATTATGAAGGCCGCCGTGCGCGGGGCGCTTTCTGACGTCGTCACGCAAGGGAATTTACAACCGAATAATGAGTATCGCCTGATCACTGAAAAACTGGTGAAATTGGCCGGAAAAAACAGTCGTTTGAAATACGCTTGGCTTGCGACCTGCGGAACCATGGCCAATGAAAATGCGTTGAAGCTTGCGCGCCAAAAAAAATCTCCTTCCCGCATGATTTTGGCGTTCAAAGATGCCTTTGCGGGACGCTCGACCATGATGGCGGTGCTGACCGATAATCCGGCTTACAAAGTCGGCTTGCCTGAGTACGGAGAAGTTCTGCGTATTCCTTTCTACGACAAGCACGATCCTCACAGTGGCGAAAAAACCTTAGCCGCCTTAAAAGAACATATCGCTAATCATGCAAATGATATTTCATGCTTTTCCTTTGAACCCATGTTGGGAGAAGGTGGCTATCAAGCTGCTCCCCGCGAATTTTTTATCCCCCTGCTGCAGCTTTGCCGTGAAAAGAAAATCGCCATCTGGGCCGATGAAGTTCAGACTTTTACCCGCACGGGCGAGCTTTTCGCTTTTGAAACTTTAGGCCTGGGTGAGTACATCGACATTTGCACCATCGCAAAAACGGCGCAAGTGGGCGCGACTTTGTACACGGAGGAATACAATCCTAAGCCAGGATTGATCGCAGGAACTTTCTCGGGTTCGTCTGCGTCCCTCACCGTCGGAATGGAAATTCTGGATATGTTGCAAGAAGGCTTTCTCGGTCCCCAAGGGCGGATTCTGAAAATCCACCAGCGTTTTATCGATGGCTTCAACCAAATGAACGCGAAGACCTGCAAGGGCCAAGTCAGCGACGCCGGAGGCTTGGGCCTGATGATCGCCTTCACTCCCTTCGAAGGTAAAAAGGAACAGGTCGATTCGTTCCTTAAGAAATTATACAACAACGGAGTGATTGCCTTTCCTTGCGGCAAAGATCCTGTGCGTGCGCGCTTCTTGGTGCCCGCGATTATTCAAGATCAAGAAATTGATCTGGCTCTGCAAATCATTGAAAAAACAATTCTTGAAGGAGTTTAGTGGATTTTGTAGAGGCTTGCCGTAAATTAATCTCTATTGACAGCACTCCCGCCCATGGGAACATGGAGGTTGCAAAGTGGCTCGCAGAGGTTTGTCGCGCGCGTGGTTTTCAAGTCGAATTGCAAAACGAAGTGGTTGGTGGAATAGAGCAAGCCAATGTGCTGGTGCGCTTCGGCTCGGCACCGACCGAAACGGAACTGCTGCTGCAGACGCATTTAGATACTTCAGACCCCGGTCCCTTTCAGCTGTGGGCGAAGACAGGTTTCAATCCCTTTGATGCAACCATCATCGACGGTCATCTCTATGGTTTAGGCGCAGCGGACGTGAAGCTGGATTTTTTGTGCAAGCTTGAAGCGATGGCCTCATTTGATATGAACACGAAATGGAAAGTGAAGCCTCTGCTGGTGGGGACCTTCGGTGAAGAGTCCGGCATGCAAGGGGCCTTGAAATTCATTCGCAAAAATAAGGTTTCGGCTAAAATGGCTCTCATTGGTGAAGCAAGTCATCTGAACATTGTCAGTGCCGCGAAGGGTTTTGCTTCTGTTGATATCCGTGTGCCTTTTTCACAAGAAGAAGTGGCCTACCGCCACGAGCACAACCTGCGTGAGAGCACCACGACACAGAGTAAATTATTTACGGGCAAAGCGGCCCATTCATCAGAGCCTCACTTGGGCGAAAGTGCCATTTCAAAAATGCTTGAATATTTGCTTCTGTTGCCAGAGGCCGTCAGCATCATGGAGATCGACGGGGGGACGAACGCGAACACCGTTCCGGGCCATGCTTTGCTCGAGCTGGATGTGGTGTCCTCTATCAAAAGCCCCATTACTAAAAAATTGATCGCGATCTACCTCGCGATCAAGGAACTCGATGCGGATATGCAAAAAATCAGCGATAAGGATTTTAATCCAGGACACCCGACTTTGAGCATCGGAGTGATTCGCACCCATGAAGACCACGTGATGCTTTCGGGGAACTGTCGTTTGCCTCCGGTTGTGACGCAAGAAATCTATGAATCTTGGATGGATCGCCTGCGTGAGGTCTGCGAAGGGCAAGGGGCGCTTTTTCGCATTAATGAATATAAAAAACCTTTCCGTACGGCGGCCGATTCAAAATTGATTCGTGTTTGCCAAGAAGAATTGGGGCAGCTGGGCTTTGCCACGGCGCTGATTTCGCAACCTTCGACGAACGAGGCCAGTATTTTTTCCCGCGTCGGAATTGAGTGTGTGAGCTTTGGTCCCGGTCAGCGCGAAGGCAATGCCCATACGCCCGAAGAAAATGTGGCCGTCGAGAACCTGCATCGAGCCATTGAGTTTTACAAGCGGATTATCGAAAGGTTTTGCTTATGAACTTCATCACGCGCGCCGTCCGGCACGATGATTTGGGCCAGTTGTTTGATCTCGCTAAGCAGTTCAATTTATTGAATCTGCCCGGCGACAAGCGGGTCTTGAGCGCAAAGATTGATCGCAGCGAGCAGTCCTTTGCGGGTAAACTTTCCAAAGTGGATTCAGAATATGTTTTTGTCCTCGAAGATCTGGAAGAAAAGCAAATTGTTGGCAGTTCGCTCGTCCTCGCGAAGCACGGGAACGAAAATGTCCCGCACTCCTATTTTAAAATTTTAAAGCGAGATCATTTCTCTCAAGATTTAGGGATTGGTTTCATCCATCAGGTTTTGCGCTTTCAAACCGATACCGATGGACCGACCGAAATTGGGGGGCTGCTCGTTGATAAAACCTACCGTCGTCGCCCCGAGAAGTTGGGAAAGCAAATCAGTTTGACCCGTTTTTTGTACATGGGTATTTATCCTGAAAAATTCGAAGAACGTGTTTTGTGTGAGCTCACCCCTCCCTTGACCGAAGAGGGCCGCAGCGAGTTTTGGGAAGCGTTGGGCCGCCGTTTCACGGGCTTGCCTTATCAAGAGGCCGACTTGCTGAGCCAAAGCCATAAGGAATTCATTGAGAGTCTTTTTCCGGTCGAGGATATTTACTTGAGTCTTTTAGATTCCAAAGCGCGGCTGGTTTTGGGGCGTGTCGGCGAGGCGACGAAACCGGCACAGCATTTATTGGAAAGCATTGGTTTTCAATATCTCGAAGAAGTGGACCCTTTCGATGGGGGCCCGCACTATGGTTGCTCGCTTTCAGAGATCCTCCCCATCAAGCAGGGTCGGCGTTTGCGGGTGAGCGAATTTGCGGACGCCTCTTACAAGGATCAATCCTTGATCGCCAGCATTAACGATGATTTTAGATGTGCCCTTTCTTCAGTCGATATCCGCGGTGACCAGATTGCCTTACCGAATAAAATTCGGGCCAATATGGGGCTGGATATGGATGAGGAAGTTTTTGTTTCACCCTTTCAATACAAAGCGAGATGACATATGAGCCAAATTTATCCCTTTAGTTACCGTGGTGATTATATTGGTGGTCGATTTATTCCGGTCGTTAAGGGCGATGGGGAAATCAAAGATATCAGTCCTGGGGATTTGAAAGATCTCGTGATGACCACGCCCTTTAAACATGATCACGTCGAAGAGGCCTGCGTCGCCGCTCGTAAAGCCTATCCGGCCTGGGCGCAGCTTTCGCTGGATGAAAGAAAAAGCTGTTTGATGCGAGTCAAAGAAATGTTTGAAAGTCATGTCGACCAAATGGCTCAACTGATCGCGCGGGATACGGGGAAATCTCTTTGGGACGCCACCACCGAGGCGAAAGCCTTAGGCGCCAAGATTGATATTACCCTCAAAGAATCCGTAAAACTCATCGCTGAAGAAAGAATCACTAACGCCCTTCCTCAGGTGGACGGTGTGATCCGCCATCGTTCACGCGGGGTGATGGCCGTCATCGGGCCTTTCAATTTTCCCGCGCATCTTCCGAACGGTCATATTATTCCCGCGCTGATTTCGGGAAATACAATTGTTTTCAAACCTTCCGAGCAGACACCGGCCGTGGGCCAATATATGGCCGAGCTGATTGATAAAGCGCAAATGCCACCCGGAGTTTTCAACTTGGTGCAAGGCGAAGGGGAGTCGGGCCGCCGTCTGGTCGCAAGCGAACATGTGGATGGGATCTTGTTCACCGGCTCCTACGAAGTGGGCTTGAAGATCAAACAAGAAACTCTCAATCACTATTGGAAAATTCTCGCCCTCGAAATGGGCGGGAAAAATGCGACCGTGGTTTGGGAGGATGCGGATATGGATAAGGCCGTCTACGAAACCCTCGTGGGTGCCTATATGTCAACGGGTCAGCGCTGCTCAGGCACCAGCCGCGTTTTCATTCATCCTCAACTTGCCGACGAGTTCACGGAAAAATTCTATCAAGCCTCGAAGAAACTTTCCATTGGGCACTGGTCGAAAAATCCTTTTATGGGCCCTCTGATCAATGCGGCGGCCGTTGAAAAATACATTCGTTTTCAAGAGATTGCAAATCGGGAAAACTGTGAAAGCTTGATGCGCGGAAAAGCATTGGATCTCGATCCCAAAGGCCACTACGTGACGCCGAGTATTCATTTGGTGAAGAAATTCGATGCGAGCAGCATCTATCAAAAAAGTGAAATATTCGGACCTAACGTCGCGATTTACAACGAAGGGGATTTTGACAGCATCATGAATATGGTGAACTCAACGGGTTATGGATTAGTTATGGCCCTCTTCACAAAAAACAAAGAGCTCTACGAGCAAGCTTTGTTCAAGGCTCGCGTTGGTCTGCTGAATTGGAATCGCACGACGAACGGGGCGAGTTCCCGTCTTCCCTTCGGCGGTATGGGTAAATCTGGAAACGATCGCCCGTCCGCGCATTTTGCGATCCAGTACTGCACGGTCCCGGTAGCGAGCCTGGAAGATTCAACAGCCTTTGATGTGACCAAGGTTTTACCGGGCATGAATTTGGATTTGAAAAAAAGCTAAAAGAGAAAGCTTTAAGTAGGTGAAGATGAAAAAAGCATTGGTTGTCTTGCTTGCCGGTTTATCCGCCCTCGTGTTTTCTATTTTAGCGGTGCTTGGTTATTTCGGCTATCGTTTTTCCCAGACGACGCCTAGTTCCCAAGGTGCGGAAGTGATTTATGAAGTCCCCCCCGGGGTCGGTTTCAATTTTATCGCGCGCACTTTGGAAGAAAAAGGTTTGATCACGAATGCGCAGTTTTTTTCTTGGTACGCGCGGGCGCTTGGGGACCGCGGCAAAGTCAAAGTGGGGGAGTACCTCTTCCGAACCGACATGAAGCCACGGGAAGTTTTGAACATTTTGATTTCTGGAAAGAGCATCGAAAGAAGCTTCACGGTGAGCGAAGGCCTCAGTATTTATGAAATCGCCGATCTCTACGAAAAAGAAAAATTCGGCACGCGTGCGGAGTTCTGGAAGTGGACGCATGATCCCACTTTTATTCAGTCTCTGCTCGGGGAAAAGGAAGAAAGCCTTGAGGGTTATCTTTTTCCTGAAACATATAAATTGACCAAGTTCACGGACGCGAAAACGCTCATTGCGAATATGGTGCGAAGATTTCTTTTCGTTTATAACGAGGTGATCCATACCAGCCAGATTCAGGGTTTAAACCGCCACCAGATCGTCACTCTTGCCAGTATTATTGAAAAAGAAACGGGGGCCCCCGAAGAAAGGCCGCTGATTTCTTCGATTTTTCATAATCGTCTGCACAAGAATATGCGTTTGCAGACGGATCCAACGGTGATTTACGGGAAGGCCGAAAAGTCGGGGAAAATAGAGATCAATATCACGCGCAATGATCTTGCCGAACCCAACCGCTACAACACCTACGTGATCCCGGCCTTGCCTCCGGGGCCGATTGGGAATCCAGGCCGCGAGGCTTTGCTCGCAACGCTGAAACCCGCGAAGAGTGAGTATCTTTTCTTTGTGAGTCAAAATAACGGAACCCATGTCTTTTCTGTTGATTACGCTTCTCATTTGAAGGCGGTGAGCCGTTTTCAACTGGATCCAAAGGCCCGTGAGGGGAAATCTTGGCGGGATTTGAAAAAAGCCCGAGCGACCAATTCGAAAACGCCCTAGAAAGAATCTGGGTGCTCAATCGAGGGGGGAGGGCTCTGCATCCGCTCGAAAGACTTGATGCTCGCGTTGTATTTAAAGACATTCAATCGAGCGACCATTTGGTCATCGTAGGCCGGAGCGATGATCTCAAGCTCCCCATCGTTATCCACATCTGCTAAAGCTAAATTTGTGGCGTTCCCTTTGAATGAAAAGAAAGCATCGCGTTTTTCATCTAGGGTGATTTTGGTCATCAGTTTTAGGCTCTCTGTTTCAGGATCGGTCAGATAAATCTCCAGACTGAGGCCTTCCGTCGAGCTGATTTTAAGAATGGTGACGCTAGGGGCATCTTTACCTAAGCTACCGCTGACTTTAGCCAAAATCTGCCGATTTTGCGAAAGGAAGAGAGTTTTTGCTCGATCACGTAGGCGGGGGACGACCGCGATGGTGGTCACGATCATCGCGAGAATCACCAAGACGGCGATAATCAGCTGCTCTGAAGGTGAAAATTTCGATTCGTTTGCGGCCATAGGTCTCCGAAGTTCAGCTTGCCACAAAAGAAGTTGAATGAAAAACAGGAAAAGAATAAAAGTTTTCCTGCTAACTTTAGTTTTCAAGGACGGACTCATGAAAAAGTTGATCGTATCAAAATTTGGTGGAACCTCGATGGGAGACGCCTCTTGCATGCTTCGCAGCGCGGAGGTTGTGCTCAAACAAAACTCTTGCCTGGCGGTGGTCTCAGCGACCTCAGGCACGACCAATGAGTTGATCGCGCTCGGTCAAACGGCCCAGAAGTCGACGTGGGCCGAGGCTGACAGCATTATTCAAAAAATTCGCAAGCGCCATCATCAAATAGCGGACGAACTCGGCATTTCGGCCGAGTTCCGCGACAAACTAGATCAACTTTTGAGCGAAATGGAATCCTTGGCTCGCGGGGTTTATCTCCTGCGGGATTGCTCAGTCAAAGCCATGGATACGATGATGAGCTTGGGAGAGCGCATGTCCTCGGTTCTTTTCACCGAAGCTCTTCGGCAGGTGATCAAGCGGAGCAAAAAGACTTTCAGCGCTGATTTTTTTGATGTGCGCGAAGTTTTGCGAACGGATGAACAGTTTGGCAAAGCCAGACCCGAAACCGCAGAAGTGGCGCGTCTCTGCCAGCAAAAATTAAGTCGCATTAAAAATGAAGACCTGGTTTTCGTCACCCAGGGCTTCATCGGCATGACCGAAGACGGAATGACCACAACTTTAGGGCGTGGGGGGAGCGATTACTCGGCGGCCATTCTGGCCGAGGGAATTTCGGCCGATATTCTGGAAATTTGGACGGATGTGGCAGGCATTGCCACCACCGATCCTCGCATTTGCCCGGAGGCTCAGCCCATCCCGGAGATTTCTTTTAAAGAAGCTTCGGAGCTTGCGACCTTTGGTGCAAAGGTTCTGCACCCGGCGACACTTCTGCCCGCCATTCGCAAAAACATTCCTGTTTTTGTGGGCTCGAGTTTTGACGTTGAAGCTCGAGGGACTTGGATTCGCAAAGAGGTCTCGGACCATCCACTGATCCGGGCCATGGCTTTGCGTAAAAAGCAGGTTCTTGTGACCTTAAGCACACCCGAGATGCTGCATGCCCATGGATTTTTGTACCGGCTTTTTGAAATTTTCAATAACCACCGAGTGAGTATCGACGCCATCACCACCTCCGAAATTTCTGTCACGGTGACTTTAGATGATTCCACTTTGCTCAACAAAAAATTGATCGCGGATCTTTCGCATTTTGCCGAAGTTCAAGTGGAAGAGAATCTATGCCTGATCTCTTTGATCGGAAACAACATCAACCACACTCCGGGGCTTGCTAAAAAAATATTTGAATCCATTCCAGACATCAACGTGCGCATGATTTGCCTTGGAGCCAGTAAACATAATTTTTGTTTTTTGGTCGCAGATGATCAAGGGGCCGAGGCGATCAAGCGGCTGCATAAAACATTTATTTAAATATTTTTCCAGAAGGCTTGAGATGAAAAAAGAAGATTTTTATCAATTGGTCGAGGCGAGACGGTCGATCCGCAAATACAAAAAAGACCCCGTTCCACCCGAAGTGATCGAGCGCATTCTGGCCGCGGGGATGCAAGCCCCTTCCGGCAAGAATCGCCAGAACTGGCGATTCTACGTCGTGACCGGCGCAAAACGGGACGAGTACCTCCAGCATTCGCAAAAATCTTGGGAAAAACTGAAAGATGTTTTACAAAAACGTCTGAAGCCTTCTCTGTATGAGTTCACCGAAAGATTTTTTTTCACTTTGGGCGAGGCGCCCGTTCTTATTTTTGCTTATTCCTATAATGACGCCGAAGAAAATGATTTAACCAGCATGGGGAGCGTCTATATGGCGGTTGAAAATATCAACCTCGCCTGTTTCGTGGAAGGTCTTGGCTGCTGCACCATGGGTGCTCCTCTTGAAATTCAAGACCAAGTGAACCAATTTTTAGGAGTGGACCAGCTTCTCGAATACAAAACCGGTCATTTACGTTTGCTATGTGGCCTGGTTTGCGGCTTTCCAGATCACAATCCTCCAAAGGCCCCTCGACAAACCGAGGGACGCGTGACCTGGCTCTGAATAACCCTGGATACTTCGTTGCTTGGTCGGGTCGCTTGGGCGGGGTTACTCACCAGGCGCTGATTTTACTTGCTGAGAGAATCGGTCGGCCAGTTGCCGACCATGCCGTCTTTACCTTCGAAGTAAACGACGATGAAGTCATTCGACTGAATTCCCGCAACCGTCACTTGGTAATCCTGACCGTCGCTACTGGAGGCATACACGATGTCGCCTATGCAGAAGCCATTCGCCGTGCAACCGTTTGTTACGGCCAAGGCCTGGGGTGAAGTGATGTTCAAAAGATGTCCATTGATCTTAATATCAATATTTTTCTCGCTCGTGATGCGTGAAACCTCAGCCGCCGTAACGCTGTTGTCCTGACCAACATAAAGAACCTTTTGGCCAATACCCAAGCGTCCATGCGGCGTTTGCACAGGAACACCGGGCTTTATTGAAGCCATCAGATCATTTTTACCGAGAACAAAGCGCTCTCTAGTAAAAGTTTTTTCTAGAACGAATCGATCTCCCGGCAAAAGGCCAATGACCATGATGGATTCATTATGACGATAGAGCGTCTGACTGACACAGAGTTTGCCGTTGCATCCCGTAATCTTGGCCAATTGGGATCTTCCCCAACCTCCGTAAGTGCCGCCAAGATAGTTGATCGTGTAAGTATTGTTCGCCTCAAAGCTAACGATGTTCGCGTAATCAATCACTCCGCTGGTGCTACTGACTGCGATGACCCGCTCGCCCGCCGCAAAATCGCCAGTGACAGAAGTCGTGGGTAAAGGAGGGTTCGGCAAATTCGGGTCCGTTGGTGCAGGGGGCGCCGGCGGCGGCTCGACCGTGATCGGCTTCAGAGGTTCATTCGAGGTTTGCTTGTCTAGAGTGAGGGTGATCTGCTGAAAACTCATCTGCCCGCGCAGACCTAAAATCCAAGGGGTCGGAGTGTTCGGAATCTCGGTTTTCAAAAGGGCTGGTTGCTTGTCTGCACTTTCCAAGGTGATGGAATCAATGGCCTGGCCAGCGACAAGCAAGATCAAGGTGGCGCCTAAAAATTGAGGTTTGCCATTGATCGAGACGGATCGGATGCGCAGGCCGGTGATGTCCGTCTTCGGAGATTGCTTCGCAATCTCTTTCGTCAGATCAATAAGAGCTGCGCCCGAGTCTTGGCTTGTCAAAAGCAGATTGTTAAAATTCAAAGTCACGTTGATTTCACTCGCTTGCGCAAACAGAGAAGCGAAGATCAATCCAAGAATTAAAAAGAACTTCATTCTAGTTTCCTTTAGGCGTTAAAGCCATGAGCCAAGCGCGAACATCAATCACGCTCGTTTGTTCCGATCCCAAGTGAGCAAGTCCACTCAGAGTAATATCCTGAGGTGCTGACCAATCCCGCTCGAGATAGTTGCGGATTCTTTGTTCGCCGTTGTACCAAGCCGTCTTATTTGCATCATCTTTGCAAGTTTTAAGTTCTTCCGGCGTGGTCGCTCCCCAACGTCTTTCAGGACAATTGTAGGGATCGAAAGATAAGGCGTAAAGGCGGCGAATTCCCAATTCCAAACTGATGTTGACCACTTTTCCAACGGAATTTGTATAACTGACGGGGCAGTTGTAATTGGCATTATGAAAAACGAGTAAAAGATCTGCCTTGAGATCTGCGCCATCATACTCCATGTCGGAGTAATCATTCTGCAGATACTGCTGGTAACGTGCATTGAGAGATTTTTGTAATTGCAGGAAGCTTGTTTTTAAACGAGTGTCGCGGCCCGGAGTCGAATAGTTTTCCCAGTCGCCATCTGCACCGAAAAGATTGGCAGGTAAAGTTGCCGGATGAGGATTCAAATGAAAGGAGGCCTTTGTGGCAAACTCCACCGAGTCCCGACGCTCTTTAAAATCATCACACAGCTCGGATAGACTGGACTCAAATTCGGTAACAGGGTTGATTTTTGCGCTCGCAAGCGTCGCACGGATATACTCATAAACGTCAACTTGTTTTCCATTAAAACTGAAAGCCCCTTTGCTCCAACTTTGCGGGTCAGGCTGAGTGCCGTAATATTGAGCCGTGCCGAAATCAGGAATATCCTTATTATGAACAAGCTCCATGTGACCGCCGACGTAGGTCCCGTCAATGCCGTTGCTTTTCGCGCCCACTAAGCGTTGCGGTCTGAAGTTTTTGAGACCGGCCCCTTGCCCGGGACGAGAGCGCACAAACTTCGCGTTGAAGAGCCCATGGGTCACTGAATTATCAGGGTGAGCATCAAAATAGAGAATCTGCCCATCCGGCGCGACTTCGTAAACCACGGCCACGTGTCCATTGGGATCATAAATGACGGTGCCCGGGCGAATGGAGCCTTTTTTGATTTCGGGAGAATAGAAATCATTCAAAATTTTTCCGTCATAGTCGGGTCCGACCCGCATCATGGCTGAAGAAATCGTATTTTGCATATTATTGACCTCTTGCAAGAAGTCAGGAGGACGGCGGTTGGTCAAGAGAGCTTGCCGACTGATCGGATAATTTCCAAGGTTGCTGTAGCGAGCATCAATTTTCTTAGCGGGTTCACTGGGCGGGGGGGGGGGGTTCGCTTGCTCAATGGCATCATACGTGGCGACACCTGAAGTATAGCTGAAAGGAAGACCGTTTTTCCAAGCGAAATAGGAACGTAAAAAATAAGGCCAGTCCGCGCAGTCAGACCAAAACTTAGCGCGGGCAGGATCGGAGTCGCGGTAGGGATTTGCAGGAGATCGGACACAATCATTCACGGTATAGCACTTGGCTGAACCGAGCGCGCTGATGAAGTGGCTGTAGTTGTCTTCGTCGACCGCGGTCCACTCTGTTTTTGTGATCACCCAGGGCGTAGATTGAGAAAAAGCAAGGGGGGCTATCAAAAAACTCAGAAGCGCAAAAATTGTATATTTCATGGTCAGAAGATATAACAAAAATTCCTTTTTGACCCTAGGATTTTTTAGCTTTTCAAGGGGCTTAGCCAAGCACTGCGAATTTTTTTTACAGCTTTGAGAGAAGATTGGAAAAAATTCAATGGATGGCCCGTCGCTAGGGTCTGGCGAAGGTCTGATCTATAGTGCGCTCTAACAGTGCGGGAGCCCGTGATGAAAAAATCCTTTTCTTTAGCTTTTGCCACAGGACCGTTTTGCCTCTTTGTTTCTCTCTTTGGTGTTGGCTGCACCCCCCTCTCCGCTCAACAACAGATCAAGCAGGATCTTAATTCTTCGGCCGAAGAAAATAAAAAAGCGGAAAACATGAATCAATGGGAAATGTCGGAGTTCAACGACGAAACGCTTTTTCAAAAATGGCGTGATCAGAAGATGAAGCCTGGACTTGTCTGCGAACAACTGAATCTCAAGGCTGCATCAGACCTCGTGCTTTTTGAGGAGGACATCAAGGACAGTAAGAATGCGGATCTGCTCTCGCCTTGCAAACAAGCCCTTCTTGATAAATTGGATGTTTACTGGCAGACCGAGAAGAAAAAATTAGTCGACGAGGCGAATGACCCAGACCCTTCACTCACCACGTTCAAGTTCAAAGCCAATATGCAAACGCGTGATGTCTCTAAAGGTTACACCGCCGTACGCGGAGATCTCGCCGCTAAAGAGGTCATTCTCACTTTTGATGATGGCCCCCATCCGCAGTATACCGATATCATTTTGTCGGCTTTGCGCGATGTGGATGCCAAAGTGATTTTCTTTGCCTTGGGAAATAGCGTTCGCGCGAATCCCGATGTCTTGCGCCGTGAAGCTGCTGAAGGGCACTCGATTGGAAGTCATTCAGTCACGCACCGGTGTCTAGCTTTCAATCCGGTCTGTGCAAAAAGCAACGGTCGCGTGCTCACCTATCAGGAATCCATCGATGAAATTTTGGGGGGTCACGAAGCCGTCTTCCAGACTTTGGGCTGGGTAGATCCTTTCTTTCGCTTTCCTTACGGAGAGTACAGTCCAGAGCTCCGGCAGTTTTTAGATCAGAGCGGGACCGCTGAATTTTTCTGGACCATAGACTCGGAGGACTGGAAAAATCAGACCCCTCAGGAAATGATCGATAATACCTTTAAGCAGCTCGATGCCTTAGGAAAAGGAATCATTCTTTTCCACGACATTCAAAGAAAAACGGCCGAGACTTTGCCGATGATTTTGAAGCAGCTTTACATCAAAGGCTATTCGATCGTGGGAATTCACTCAACAAATCCTGGTGATCGCAAGAATAGCCGTTTACTTCAGTCTACTGAAAGTTTGACACTAAATAAAAAATAAACGCACTTTTGCATTCGCGAAAAGCTTTTTTTGCACGATTTTTTCGTTTTTCACGAAGCGAGAAATCTCTAGATCTATTCAATTCCTTTCGGCTCTTTTTTAAATTTCAAATTTTTTGTCAGCTTACGGATCACTGCCATCAAGTCGACATAATTTTTGAAATTTTCGAAAACAAGGAAAGTTCGTTCTCTATTGATTTTAGACACTTGAGTCTTCACCGCAGCACCCATGTCTCATCCTGGTATAGGTCCCATCTTTGCTCTTAAGCAGAGCATGAATACAATCGGTATCAATTTATTTATTGTCGGAGCTCTTTTATCCATTCAATCGACCTCGTTTGCCTTTGGCCAACGCTTTCCATTGTTCGAAGGTTTTCATACTTCGACACCCGTTGCTCCGTCGGTTCCGACGTCGCCCTCTGGCCCATCGTCGAGTACGTCAACATCTTATACTGCAACCTGGGAGAAGAAAGACTCTTCCCGCGCGGTTTGGTCGAACACCATCCGTCAAGTGGTCGACGAGAAAGCGCCTTTCCTGTTCAAGGGACCTGGCGATGTCGAGCAATTCTGTCCCATGTACAGCCGCCTAGGAACTCAAGATAAACTCAATTTCTGGGTCGAATTTTTCTCGGCCGTAGCTCTTTACGAAAGCAACGACAAACCAACGGCCCGCATGGTCGAGACCACCATGTCAATTGATCCCATCACGGGTAAGCAAGTCGAAAGCGAAGGCCTTTTGCAATTGTCCTATCAGGATGTCCAGTGGGCGCCTTACTGCGAATTCAATTACCAGGCTGACAAAAAGTACGCGGTAACAGATGTACGTCGGTCCATTTTAGATCCCGCCACGAATCTTTCTTGCGGGATTCAAATTCTAAACGATCAAGTCAAAAAGTACGGCAACATCGCACTGTCTTCGAACGTCTACTGGGCGACTTTGAAAATCGGAGGCAAGTACACCAAGCTGACCGAGATCAAGAGAATAACGAACGCGCTTAGTTTTTGTAAGTAGACGATTCGGCTCTGATTTCGTGGTCAGTGGAGAATTCGCCCAGCTCGCTGTGGCTTAATATAAAATTTCATAATGAGACGACCCAGTTCGTAAAGCCGCTCAAAATGAAACGAAGTTTCGCTGAATATCTATGTTCCAGACCTAAGACTAAGGAACGGGTTGAGATGAGCCGATACGTAAGGATGGGAAATGAGGAGAAAGGACCTGTCCGCATGCAGAGCAGATTGGGCAGGGACTTTTTGAAGGTCTTTAATAGACAATATTTTTCGGTCGGCGTAATCGCAGGATGCCTAGCCCTCATCGCTTGTACGGGGCGCTTTGAAACATTACAAAACTTAGGATCCCAAGAGCTCTCTTCTTCTGCGACCAGTTGTTCCGTAGGGCAATCTTACTTCAATGGCCTCTGCCAACCCACGCAGCAGAGTTGTACGGTCCCCAATGGCGTAGGGACAAGTGCTTTTACAAACGGTAGCTATGGAGTTTGCGCGGCTGTCAGTTGCAATTCAGGATACAGTTTGCAAAGTGGCAGTTGCGTCGCCAATGGACCTTCCGCCCCACCCGCTGCCATCGTTGCAGGCTATGCCACTCGCGCATTTTACGAGAATTTCGCGACGGCGATGGCTGTGGACTCAAAGAACACCAAAGCCGCTGGATACTCTTTTTACCCGTTCACTTTTTATGGCGCCCCGGCGATGGCTCCAAGTGAAATGCTTTTAACGGGTGGGCACCTTGTCTTGGGCGGCAAGAACGGAAGTTACGGAGCCGGTATTGTGACAGCCCATCCTGCCAACAATGCTCAAGGCTATGAGGGACAAGTTTTTGGCGGCGGTGCTTACTTTGAGGCCACTCTTTCTTTCGACGCGACGAAAGTGGCGAACTCGAGTTGGTGGCCTTCTTGGTGGGCGAATCCTATTGAGGGTCTCGCTGGCAAAGGAGCGAATCAATGGCCGGGGCAGGCGACAGGTTTCACTCATTCGGTTGAATTGGATTTCTTTGAATATGACACTTCGGGTTTTCGCGGGATGAACACTTTTGCGGGGACACTCCATGAGTGGTACGGCCCGCTTCCCGGTCCCTCAGAGGTGAACAACGGTGGGAACGGTTCGAGCTTCAACAACAATCTGATCACAGTGCCGATCACGACGGATTTTTCCAAGCCCCATAAGTATGGCTGCCTTTGGGTTCCTTATAATGCCACGACGAAAGCGCCAGGCTATGTGCAGATGTGGTTCGATGGACAACCCACCGGTGATAAGGTGACTTGGGTTGGAACACCTGGAAATCCTACGCCTATCAATCAGCCCTGGGCCTTTTCCCAAACAGATCAAGGGCACTACGCCCCCATCCTCGGTACGGGCGATAATGACCCCATGACTGTTTACGAAGTTCAAGTCTGGCAACATTGAGAGATGTATTGCTGAGAACTCAATATTCAAACCAATCAATATTCAAACAGGCCACCAGTTCCGAAGGCGATGGGCCGGAAATTTTCATCACGTTTTGAATGAGTGTTGGTAGGAGCTTGCGGATCTCTTCGTAGGCTTCGCGCGAAAGCGACATGGGTGAGGTGAAGAAAATGTCTTCGTTTCGTTGTCGCTCCATATGCTGGATGGCTTGGAATCGCCAATTCTGATGATGTTTATTCACGAAAGGGGACTCCCGATCGACATGCGTACTGGCCGGTCCGTAGGTGATTTTTCCGTCCTCTTCTTTGCACAGACCATTTTCGATAAGAAATCGGATCACCCTTGTGATCACCGCCGGTTCAAGATTTAAATGATCAGCGAGGGCATTGATTTGATGAAAACCAGGGACCGCGGTGAGATTACGGAGACCCGTGTAGAGCCAACTGGAATAGTAAATGGCTTTTTGTTCATCGGTCAGTTCTTTGTTGCGGGGAACACGCTTGCCAATTTGCTGAGATTGTTTCTGGAGCCCTGCGATTTTTTTTCTTAACTTTTCTTGATAGCGTGAGTTCCCGGCGCGATCTAAGTCGACGAGCAAGTGCAGATAGTCGGCCTCAATTTCATTCAAACCCAAATAGTCGCAAAGATCGGAAGTCTGATCAGGCGTCAGGGTTTTATCTCCTTTCAGGATCTGGCTGACGAGGCTTGAGCTGATGGCGAGGGCGTCAGCGATGCGGCCCTTAACACCGTAACCAGCGGCACCTTGAGATTCAATCCAAGCCTGTAAATAGCCACGATAACTAGAAAAATCAAAAACAGTGAGCATTTTTATATTTTACCATAAGTTAAAAATTAGCGTAACTTTTAACTATAAAACAGTATAATTCGTTGTGTCATTTTGTTAGCTTGGGTCCAACAACAAGGTCCTTCGGGAACTTACTCAAGGAGAATAAAATGAAATGTCTTTTAATCGCGATGATGATTTTTACAGCCAGTCTTTCCCAGGCCAAAGTTCAGTGCACGGTCAGTGCAGCCCCTTCCGTAAAGGAGGGCGACTACACCCAGCCACTCTGGGCAGGTGAAGCGGTGAAGTCCCTTTACTTGGTCGTGAATAAAACGACCTTTTCTGTCCAAGAAGTGGATGTCACACAATTCACTTCATTTGAGCAGTGGAAAAAAATCAACGGCTCGGCCATCGTGATTTTGAACCCCCAAGAAAATAATCAGTACATGATGGCCGTTGGTCACGTCGATGCTTCTCGGGGCCAAACAAACGCGCTTCCTATGGATGCGATCGCCTTTGGAAAATTAAACGATCAACAATTTCTGGCGCTGATGGTGCCTTCGCAAAATCTTGCAGTCACTTGCGCGATTCTCAAGTAAAGGAAAAAATATGAAAACACTTTCTTTAAAATTAACTCTTCTAGGACTTTTTTCTTCTGTAATGGCTTGTTCTCCTTCTAAGTCGGATGGGCAAAAGGCCCTTGAGCACGCTCAGCAGTCTGTCGAGCGAGCACAAAAAGAAATGGATACAACGGTTAAAGAGGCCCAGAACACGGCTGACACAGCGGCAGACGCGGCCCACGACGCGACAGGATCGGGCGGACAGCCAGGGAGCATTTCGCTATCTGGAGCCCTTGTTCAATCAGCAACTCAACTGGATGCGAGAGTTTCGCTCTCTTCAACGAGCGGCCTCAGCTGGCGAGGAGTGCGACCTCAAACAGCGTCCACCGCCATTTCTCTGAAGAGCGAAGTGTCTGTATCGGCGCGCACAGCCGTCGAAAAATTAGCGTCGGATGAACACTTCGTTAACATGGGCTGCGACGCCAGCGTGACCCAAGGGATCGATCAGCACCTGACGCTTTTGGAGTCGAATCCCCTTGAGCAACAAAGTTCTGTTCGTCAGATCAAGGCGCATACCGTTTTTCTGTGTGATGCGAGTCAGCTGAAAAATGCGATGATTTTTATTGAGGCGCAAACTTTGATCGTGCACTCCTTTGCCCTCACTCTCTCGGGATCAGTCGATCACATGATTTCTTTGAATGCCGCTGAACTTGTTCTTGAAAACGAGAACTCTATTCAAGCCATAGCTGTCGATGGGCCCTCGACTCTTTTGGCAGGGCCGAGTATGGCGATCTCTGCGGGGCGCCTCAGTGGTGGGGGCACTTTAAAATTAGAGGCTCAGGGTTCGAACTATAAAAAAAGCCAGCCATGAGTGCGGATCAAGGCTTGCAAGGTGGGAATATACCTATGAAAACTTGGTTCAGATCCCTTTTAACCTCTGCCCTGGCCTTCGCCGCTGTCAATCTGTTGGTCAGCTGTGACCAAAGAGGCAAGGATCATCCCGCCGCCTCTTCGTCTGGCACCTCGGACAGCGGGGGAGGAACGGGCATAGACGGAAAGGTCTTTGAATCTTACATCGTGAATCCCGCCAATCTTCCAGCTTTTAAATATCTGAAGCCCTTGCTTGAGAATATCAAAAGTGAAAATTCTGGCATTCCGAGCGATTACACCAAAATTTTTAAGTTGAAAACTTGGTATATTGCCCCGGTTGAATTGGAAAAAATCGGTAAAGAGACCTTAGGCATTTCGTTCATCAAATCCTCGACCCAACAGATCGCTCGACAAACGACGCGAGCGGTTTGGATCGATAAAAAAATCTACGATATCATGGAGCCGCAAGCTCAAGCCGATCTGTTGTTGCATGAAATCGTCATGAATATGTATTTCTTTAAATTCGAGAGCATAGCTGAAGTCTGCCGCAATTTGATGACGGTCGAAAGTAAAAATAGCGACAGCTGTCCGCACGCGTCTGACTTATTTGATCGGGCGATGCCCGCCGAAGCCATGCGCCCCCTTAACGATCAAGACAACGAGAACATCCGTTTTGTCACAGGATGGATTTTGCAAAATGCGCAACAGCCCATTCTTGAAAAAGACTTTGTTCGTATTCTCTTCAGCAAGGGCTTCGATAAAAGACTTTTCAATCCAGAGAACTATGGAGCCAAGGATGCTCCGCCCGCACTGAAAATATCGGGCCAAGAAATTTTTGGCGCGATTAAGGGGACAGAGGTCACAGGAAACAATCCTGATTTCTGCTTTGGACTGACGAACAATCGCATGAAATACTGCCGTGTCGAAATTGAAGAAGTTTCGAAAGCCTTCAAATTCCTCACCTTGGCTGGTTATAATTTGCGCATCATTCTTCAGGGCGAAGCCCCCATCAATATATTCTTTTACGCTCCAGGAGAAACCAGTCTCTCCGCCTCTCGAGATGAAGAGGGAAGTGTCATTTACTCTCTCCCTCTTGCGGACTGGAAAGAGAAAGTGCAAATCAACGAGCGTCTTTATTCGGGCTTTCTTCTTTTCAGGAAGTCGTCGTTGGCATCTCAGGCGGGCCTTCTTTTAGATTCGCTCGTGATTAAGCCCGGTATCGTTGTTTCGATAGATAAGAAAAGAGATCCCGTTTGTTTGGTCAACGCCCCCAAAGTGAATTCACTTTGGGATGATGCTATTGTCATTCGCCAGAAAGATTCGAAGCTCACTTCGATTCAGCAAACTTATCTAGCGACTCCACCCTTTGCCGCTTGCGCCGAGAGCAACGTCGACTAAATCACCGCCGCCGCCGCAAACTTCTCTCTCTTTCTGGTGAGCGGCAGACCAGTCTTTGCGGTAAATTCTGAAGTTCTTTTTTGGAATGATCTTGTTTTTTGACCAAACGAATCTCATCTATTCTGGTTTGATCCAGATTGAAGATCAAAGTGAGTCCATCTTTTTCTTTCTTCCCCGTTGAGGGATCTGTGTTTTCATCTAAAAAGTCATAAAAAATAATAGAATCGCCCATAGTTAAGTCTGAATAGATGTTCCCGCCCACTTGATTGACGTAGAGAGGGAAGTAATATTCTTTGCCTTTGGAAGAAATCAAGACATCTGCCAATTGTGAATCCTGCGCCGTTTCTTTTGTGGAGTCGCAAATTCTTAATTCAATTTGACAGTCTCCCACACGATGGAAGTTTGTCAGTTTGGTGAGCAATTGATAGATGTCAGGATGATGGTGGACCCAATTCGGAGGGCATCTTTCGAAACCGGCCCTGGCGTGGAGGGCCATGAAAACCAGGAAAATCAGGGGGGCTTTTTTCATAGAGACGCCTCATGCTGACTTTCTTTGATCAAGGCTTTAATTTTTTTATTGTATTCACGCAGAAGAGCGATGGAGTCTTCGTATTCTTTTTTTGTCATATGCTTATAATCAAATCCGGATTTTTGGTAAATCTCATGCAATTCTTTTTGGATTTGATTAAGTTCCTGCAGATCTTGGGGCAGTGGAAGGGGAAGCGTCTCTGTTTTTAAATTTTCTTTCACTACCGGCTGCGTTGGGAGGGCGGTGGCGGATGGGAAAGACTCCGGGTTTTGGGAGAACGGTTCACCAAGTTCACCAAGAGGATGGGACCGAAGGGACCAGGCGGAGGCAAAGCAAGTGAGAGCAATTAAAGATAAGAGTCCATTTTTAAAGTTCATAAATTCTCCTTCATAAATTCTAAGAAAGCCCCTCAGCAAGTTAAGGACCAGAAACAAAATAGACCTAACTCGATCCAAGAGCCTTCCAGGTTCGTTTACCGGAAAAATTCATTTCTCAAATCTGAGACTGGATTCTCAATTTTAAGAAAATGCTCTTTTTTCTTCTTCTAAGCCCGCCCAGTTCGCTTTAGGCCTGGCCGGCGTCCTGCAAAGTCGTCCGGTTGATCGGATCCATTTACTCAACCAAATCAAAAGGAGACTTTTACTATGAAAGAAAAAAGAATTTTAAACATCTTTTCGAGCTTGATAGGCTTTGCGCTTATCTCTGCATCGCCTCAGATCCAGGCTGACGAGCTGGACAGCGCACCGGTTCTCTTGGGCAGAGCCTGCGACTATCAAATCCGCGTTCCCGAAAATTCCATGGGTTACATTCCTTCCGGGGATTGTAAAACCGTTTATGTTTTGCCTTCTGCCGTGGGTCGACTGCAGGTCGCCGCGTTCGCACCGACGGCCCATACGCTGTTGTGCGCGGGCGTGACTGAGTATGAGCAAAATCATGTGGATTCCATGCAAGCCATTCGTGGGCTGCAAGTTTCTTTAAGGAAAGCAAAGTCAGAAAAAGAAGTGAAGCTCATCACGGCAAGGATCGATGCCCTGACCAAATATATGGATACAGGCGCTGAGCTTTTTAAAGATAAAGAAGCGGCTACGGCCCAACTTATTTTTAAGAACTCCGTGGATCAAAGTGTCTTAGATCAATGGATGCTATTGAACATCGAAGTGATTCGTAAGGATGACGTCGTTTTCCGAGCGGCTCCCCTGAGCACTTCCGTTCTAACATTCAGTCCAGTTCAACCCGTCCCTGGTGAACCTGCGGTTCTCTCTTCGTCCATTCCTGGACTGACCAAGCTGACGGATGGTTCTTTCCGCACGGTTCTGTTTCAAGGGGCCTTGAGCGGACAAGTGGTCTTCTCGCTTTTTGGAGGTTGTCCTCTGCTGAACAAAATGCCTTCGACCATGAGCGATATTCCCAATCTGACGCCAAGTCTGAAGAACATTCAAGCCAATTTGATTGCGAATCAATCTTACGAGGTTTCCACACGCTCTAAAATGAAATACTCGGCGGCTCTCAAAAAAGACGCGGCGATCAGTTTTCTCAATCAATACCAGAAGGAACGTGCCACGCCCTTTAGCATATCAGAAATGGTACAAAAGCATGGGAACGCGGATATTTCAGACTTAGTGGATCTCAAACTTTCAGTTTCGGAAATGAATGGGGCTCAAATCGAAGCTTGGGGTGCGTTTAAACAAAACTTTTATCAGGACGTTCTCACCCGACTTTCCACTCGCATGGTGCAAGAACTCGCTGACTTAAAGTTGCTTAATGTTGTTCCCACAGATATGGCCGATGCTCCTATGCCCGGTACCATTTACCGTCCACAAACTTACCGTCAGTGTTCCTCTTCGAGTTTCTTTGGATTTAGGACAGGATCGTCTTGCTCGGACGTGACCGTGCAGATCCCTATTCAGGTCAATGGCCACAGTGATCTCATTGACGATCAAGCGTTAAACTCCGTGGTGGATATCCGTGAATCTCTAGAAATAAATGAACCTTTTAACTACAGTTTCACCTCGGCCTTTAGCGCCGCTGATAACAAGTAAGTCTAGGAGAAAAAAATGAAAAATAATTTAAGAAAAACCATCCTCATCATGGCCCTCCTTTCGGGGGGCGCGACGGTCTTCGCCGATTCTTATCAAGGCGTTCATTTGGATATCAGCGGGGGACAAGGCGAAATTGAAGGGGTCATGACGGCTGGTGGGAAATTCCGCATTGGGCATATCCAAGAAAATGCCCAACGCAGCATGAGCATCACTGGAGATCTGTTGGACGGTGAAAGCGCCGCCGACTTCAAAGACGACTGCCAAAAAATATACACGCGAGATCCACGTGTTTTAAGGGATCTTCCCGACAGCCTGAAGATATCGGGTGTTCTATTTCCCTACACAGCCAAGGCTGTGGCAAGCTTGGTGGGGCATCCTGTCGAAAATGCGCTGGAAGTGAATGGAGTCGAGGCTTCCTTGGCCTTGGGTCCCCACGCGCTTTCGAGCAAAGCCTATTTCACCCAGGATCTGACGGCCTTCACAAAATTTGTGAATGAAAAAATCAACGTCAATTTAGCTCGGGTCAAGGCGGGACAACAGGTCGAGTTGGATATGACAGGCCTGGGGCCTTTGGTTTGTGATCTTCTTTTGGGAAATGCAAAACTAAAATTTTTGGTGAGAGTTTCCCATCAAAGCGCTTTACCAACGATTTTTTCGCCTCTATCGGGGGATGAAATTTCGAATTTATCAAAGAATTTGATCGTGGGCTACAGCTGGGACCGGACACGAGATGAGAATATGATCACATCTGGAGTTATCGTCATGAGCGAGCTGCAGAAAATCAAGCCCATCGAAGTGAACTTGAATGCGGCCGACCCTAAAGGCTCCTCTTGGAACGGGAAGACCTTCACCCAGTTGGTGGCAGAGATTTTTGATCCGCAAAATTTCAAGCCCCAAAGCCTCACTCCTGAGGAGGCTCAAAAAATAGCTCAAAAATTGACTATTTCTTCGTTTGGGACTGAGGTTTCGGTTTTGGCCGTCGAACCACAGTTGGTAAAGGAAAAATAAAAATGAAAGCATGCAAATTTGTCATTCTCTTTGCTTTCTGCGCGCTGGCCGCCTGCGCACCCCAAGCAGCAAAAGAGAGTCAAGGGGGAGCGCCGGTCCATCAGGATGAGCCGCCGGCTGGCGGCAGAATCTCTAGGCCACCCGACAACAAGAATGATTGCGGGGCTCGGCAGATGATCGAATGTCATCTGTTTGGTTTAGATCCCCAGGACTTGATGACGATACGGGAAGACATCCCTTTCAACGTCAACTCCCAATGGAAAGCGATGGGTTTCAGTGATGAGCAAATTGTGCAATTGCGATCCGCTCGCCTCGGAGAATGGATCAGCGGACATTATCCAAAAGCTAAAATGGATTCTCAGTATTTTAACGGAAATGAATTTTTGAAATTTTTTAACTCCATCAAATGGTAAAGAAAGCGAATATGAAAAATATAATTGTGTTTTTTGGAATTTTAATCTCAGTTTCGGCCTTTGCTCAAACGCCGGTGAAAGATCCGGCCTGTGCGCAGAAATTGAAGATCCGCCATCCTCAGGGAACGGGTGGACTTTTTTTCAATGCCGACTGCAGCATCGCCTACGTTTTGCCGCCCTCGGCTTCCAACGTCAGCGTCAGCGCGATTGCGGGTCTGTCCAACATCAGGCAGTGTGAGGTTCTCAACCACGTGCTTTCCATGCAGGAAGCCAGCGCAAAAAAAATGGAAGCTCTCATGAATGACAGTTCCGCGCAGCCGCCTGTTGGAAATGGAGGGGCCATCGATGATCTTATCAATCGAGGTGGAGATCGCCGACCACCACCGCCGGTCAATGATATCGCCTCACGTTTGGAGTTGTTGAAACAGTACACGGAGCTCACCAAGCAGTTTCAAGAGCTGACGCAGCTTTATAAAGATGTTCCTGCGGCGAGTGCCCATTTGGAATTCCGTATGCCTTGGGATGAACTGGTTAATAATTATCGCGCCACTAATCCCCAAACTAATCTCAACTTTGTACGCATGCCCCTCGATGCGGCTTACTTGACCTTCAATCGTCAAATTTCCAAAATCGGTAGTATGCCGGCCGTGTTGGATTACGATATTCCGGGAATTTCAGCACAGAACTCGGGAATCAATGACACCCAAGCGCCGCCGACCAACAGCCAATCGCTCTTAGTAGGGGATGCCTATTCAGGTCAAATTGTGCTGTCGTTGGCTGGTGCTTGCCCGTTCTACAATGCGTCTTTGAAAAATGTGAGCGGTTCCATTTCAGGACAGTCCATCAGTGCTTACCTGAATGCGAATTTGAATTACTCCTATGGTCTGCAGATTTATCGTAAGTACACGGTCTCTTACGATCTCTCCCTTCTTGTGAAACACATCAAAGAAAGAGAGTCCCACGGAGGTTTCTTCAGCACGAGTACGTCCGAAACAGAAATCAACTCCATGGAAAATACGGACTGGTTCACGCTCAAGAATGAAAGTAACGACGCGCGATTCAATTACGATCTGCTTGTGCCTGATCTCAAGGCGGATCTTATGAACCGCGTGATCCGTGACATTACCATGATGAGTGGATTCAACCCAGATGATGCTCCTCAGGTGCAAGTGAGAACCAAAAACGGAGCTCAGGCTTCGGCAGAGGCTTTGCAAAAATGTCCCCATATCTACTGTCAAGTGGGCGCCATTGGTTTGACCGTTTTGGATTCTATTTTTGGATCCTCTTCAGCCGTTTCCACGTACATTGATCAAAGACATTCAGTGGCCGGAGACCGAGTGGAAGATAACAAAGTGATCTTGTTCCATGGCAGCAGTGTTTTTGATACGGCCAGCGGTCGTTGGTAATCAAAGGGGCGATTTATGAAAAAGATATTTTTGACTCTGACATTTATTTTTCAATTTATCGCTCAGGGTGCAACAGCGGACGTTTCGACGTCCGCTGTTGTTCCTTCAGCCATGAGCGTGAATTTGAACGGTGAAAGACCGAGTTGCGAGATGTTGGCTTGGAGGTTCATCACCTCTCTTTCCAGGTTGGCCGAAGCCAATCAGTTGCGGGACCGATTTATAAAAAAGGGGGTTGAAGCGGTAACATTTGCCTCTGTGGCCACGCGCTTAGCTAGTGATAATTTTGAAGGCTCTACGGCACCGGTCGAGCAGGTGATTGAGTTTCAAATTCCTGAAGTGAGTTCTGAAAATTTTCAAGTTTTGAAAATTAATTCTCCGGCGGTGCAATGGATTAACGAAACGCCTAATATGACTGATTCCGTGACTTTTACGGTGCAACCGGGTCTTGTTAAAATGACCGTACAAATGCCCTATACAGACTATTGTTTCCATCGAGGGAGTTCTTCCGTGATTGCCTCCATCAAAGGGGTGTCGGTGGGCTTGACTTGGAATACGGCGCAGAAAGATCTCAATCGCTATTTAAGACTGATCCATTGAAGATGGTGCGGGCTTCAGACGTCACGAGGCCTGCGCCCTTCATTTTCAGGAATAAAAAAAGCGGCCTTTCATAAAGCCGTTCCTTTTAAACCAACGAGATAAAATGCTGCACCTTTTGCGTGACGACATCCATGCTCTTCTGCCAGAACGAGGGTTGCGTGATGTCCTCTTGCAAATGTTTTTTCACGAGGTCTTCGGCGGTCATGCGACCGGTATCGCGCAGAATCTCGATGTATTTGTTTTTAAAATCAGCGCCGAACTTTTCTTTCCGCGCATAAATGCTGAGACTGAAGAGATAACCGAAGGTGTAAGGGAAATTATAGAAGCTGCGGCCCGCAATCGAGAAATGAAGCTTGTGCGCCCAAAACAAAGAATCGGGTTCGCTCAAGGTGTCGCCGTACCATTTCCTCCAGGCCTTGTTGGTGAGCTCACTCAACTCTTGCGGTGAACAGAATCCACTTTCGCGCTTCTCGTAGAAGCTGCGTTCAAATTCAAATCGGGCGGGGATATTGAGCAAAAAACCAATAGCGTCACTGGCATTTCTCCAGGCGACATTAAATATTTCGTGTTCAGTTTGCGCGGTTTTTTTCAAATAATCGGCTAGAGTGGCCTCGGCGAAAATACTCGCGGTTTCGGCTAAACTCATCGAGTAGCCTGATTCAGCCAGAGGTATGTCTCGCATCACCCACGCATGGTAAGCATGACCCAGTTCATGGGCGAGCGTGACGAGGTCTTTTTGCGTTCCCGTATAGGTTTGAAAAACTCGAGGGGTATTTGATTTGACGAAACTGGTGCAGTAAGCTCCCGGGCTCTTCGTCGGCAAAATACGGGCTTCGATCCATTGGTTATCGGCCATCATTTGCACGAAGTGGCCAAAGTCTGGATTGAATTCGCTCATTGCAGTACGGATGATTTCGATGGCTTGGTGAAAAGAAATCTCCTCCATTTTCACAGCCGGGGCCGGCGCGTTCAGATCCCAGGGAGCTAATTTTTCTTTGCCGCGAAAGCGCGCCATGGCGGTGAGGGCTTCGCGAATCACCGGAGCGCTGCTTTCGCAGACCGAGAGCATGGCTTCAAGAGTTTTGTTTTGAATTCCATTCTGGTGCAAAGGCAGCGAAAGAAAGTGGACCTTTTGCGTATGTGATCTTTTTTTGCACTCTTCCAGGCGAAATTGGGCAAGACCGTTCAAGATGGCCGCGGCCGATTCCTGATGGGTTGTCCAGACTTCTTGAAGACCGCGAAAGGCGGCCTCTCTTTTTTGATCGAGAGGATGAAAGAGCAACGAGTGAGCTTGGCCTAGGCCGAGACTTTCTTTTTGGCCGTCGATTTCAACCGTGCATTGGACTGTTCCCGAGAGCTTATTATAAAGATCGCCCCAAGCTTTGAGGCCGGGCTCGCGCAGGGCTGTGAGCAAGAGCTCCTCATTTTCAGGCAGCATCCAATTTTGATTCAGACGTTTCTGTGTGAAAGTAAATTTGTGGGTTTTAGTAAACGGATGTTGAAGATAATCGTTGAAGAGGCCTTCACTTGCCCGGGTCAGGAAAAGAGTCACGGGCTTCGTCGCTTCTTCGAGTTGGACCTTCAACTTTGAAATTTGCGAGTAGGCTTTCTGAGCATCCTTTGACGTCGTGTCCACAGACAGGTGGCAGCTCGTATAGGTCGACAAATTATAAAGTGGAATAAGGGCGGCGTCGCCCATTTCCGTCAAGATCTGCAGTTGGCTGACGAGGTTCTTGTATTCAATCGCAGAAAGCTCCGCTGCCCTGTTGAAAAGACTCTGGATATCTCGCACATGGGCCAGGATTTCGAGACGTAAAGACTCTACTTTGGCGAGTTCATTTTGAAACTCGACGGAGTCGAAGCCTGGATATTCGGAGTCTAAGTTCCATGCAGGATTTTGCATCAGGAAGGCCCTTCTTGTTTGAGAATCGCGGAATATGAGGCTAAAACGTAAAAAGCGCAAAGAAAAGCTCTTCTTCCTCGGGCTTTTGGATTCTTTAGGGTACCTTTTCGGTTCTGCCTTTGGTATACCGCATCCTCTATGCATCCAGTCCAAGCTCTTCAGCAGAATCCCTTCGTTCTGGCCCCCATGGCCGCCATTACGGATCATCCCTTTCGCACTTTTATGCGTAAGCTGGGCGCGGGCGTCGTGGTCAGCGAGTTGATTTCCTCCACCGGAATTGAATATAAAAACCAGAAGACTTTGCGGATGATGGGCTTTGACGAAATCCAACGTCCTGTGGGTATTCAACTTTTTGGTGAAGATCCCGAAATTATGGGTAAAGCCGCCCGGGTCGTCGAAGATCTGGGGGCTGATTTTGTCGATATTAACTTCGGCTGTCCGGTTACCAAAGTTGTCAAAAAGGGGGCTGGTTCCGGAGCCTTACGTGACTTGCCTCATTTGGCCAGTCTGATTCGTGGAACGGTGACGGCCGTGAAAATACCCGTTACGATCAAAGTTCGTACGGGCTGGGACTCCCAGTCTTTGAATACGCACGAAGTGGCCCATATTGCTTATAACGAAGGAGCTGCTTGGATGGCTATTCATGGCCGTACGCGAGCGCAGGGTTATAGCGGTGAAGCCGACTGGAAATACATTGCCGAAGTCAAATCCAAGGCCAAGCTTCCGATCATTGGCAATGGCGACATTCATTCCGCCGAAATGGCGGTGCGCCGCTTGAGGGAATCCGGTTGCGATGGAGTGATGATCGGCAGGGGTTGTCTTAAAAATCCACATATTTTCATGGATGCTTTGAGTTTATGGCAAGGTCAGGATATCAACAAGACTGTTAAAAGAGACTTCATGAGTGTTTTCCGCGCTCTCCACCAGGAGATCGTGGGACAGTGTGATGAGCATGTGGTGGGAATTCAGCTTAGAAAGTTTGCGGCTTGGTTCTCAACAGGTTATCCTGGTTCCTCTCAATTCAGGAAAAGTATTTTCCAGACTAAGGACAATAATCACTTGATGTCTTTAGCGCTGGAGTTTTTTGCATCGATTGAAAACACTCAGCAGGAAGACACAAGTCACGAGCCTTTCCTGATGGGTGGACATGGTTAGGGCTTAAAGGGAGCACAAAGAATGATTCAGGATCCGAAAAAAATTAGAAATATCGCAATTATCGCCCACGTCGATCATGGTAAAACGACTCTCGTTGATCATATCCTCAAGCAAGCGGGAACTTTCCGCGATAACGAACACGTTGAAGAACGTTTGATGGACTCCATGGATCTTGAAAAAGAACGTGGGATCACCATCGCGGCGAAAAATGCGTCTTTCATGTACAAAGACATCAAAGTGAACATCGTCGATACACCGGGACATAGTGACTTCGGTGGAGAAGTTGAGCGGATTTTGAACATGGTGGATGGTTGCATCCTGCTGTGTGATGCCTCCGAAGGACCCCTTCCGCAAACACGTTTCGTGTTGAAGAAGGCTCTCGAGGGAAATAAAAAAGTCATCGTTTGTATCAATAAAATTGACCGCTCGGATGCGCGGATTCAAGAAGTTCACAATGAGATCTTCGATCTTTTCATCGATCTTGATGCGAATGAAGAGCAATGTGATTTTCATACAATCTACGCGGTTGCGCGTGAAGGGATGGCTACTTTAGATCCCAACGTGCGAACAACTTCTTTGGAGTGTTTGTACGATGCCATCGTGAATCTGGTTCCGCCTCCGACAATTGTTGAAAATGCGCCTTTGCAGCTGATGATCTCCAATATTTCTTATAATGATTACGTCGGTCGTTTGGCGATCGGTCGTGTGATCGCGGGAGCCATCAAGGTGGGTGATGATGTCATCTGTGTGCAAGCGAATGGCCAGAAAAAAGTGAAAGTCTCGGCGCTGATGCAGTACAAAGTCAGCTCTCAAGTTCCGGCCCAAGAAATTGGCGCGGGAGACATCGCGATCATTGCGGGTCTTGAGGACTTCACCATTGGTGACACCATCACTTCCGCGACGGATCCACGTCCTTTGCCGCGTATCCGCGTTGAAGAGCCAACGGTGGGCATGGTTTTCTCGGTGAACAACGGACCTTTCGCCGGCATGGACGGGAAGAGCGTCACTTCACGTAAGATTTTGGAGCGCTTGGAGCGCGAGCTTCTCTACAATGTAGCGATTCGGGTTGAGAAAACAGACAATACCGATGCCTTCAAAGTAGTGGGTCGCGGTGAGCTTCAGTTGGGTGTCTTGATTGAACAAATGCGCCGGGAAGGCTTTGAGCTTTTGGTTTCAAAACCAAGTGTTATCTTCAAAGAAGAAAACAAAGTGCGTAAAGAGCCTATGGAGATCGCGGTCATCGATATCGAAGACTCGTTTGTCGGAGCCGTTACTGAAAAATTGGGAAAACGTAAAGGGATCATGACCAATATGGTGCAAAAGGGATCGGGACGAACTCGTCTTGAATTCCGTATTCCTTCCCGCGGCTTGATCGGCTATCGCTCTACTTTCTTGACCGATACGCGTGGGACAGGTCTCTTGAACACGCAGTTTGATGGGTGGGACGACTACAAAGGTGAAATCGAGCATCGCAATACGGGCGCGATGATTTCTGATCGTAAAGGTCAAGCGACTGCCTACGCGATTTGGAATTTGCAAGAGCGTGGCGTGATGTTCGTTGAGCACAGCGATGACGTTTTCGAAGGCATGATCGTCGGTGAACACGCGAAGGAAAATGATCTGGAAGTGAATATCACCCGTGAGAAAAAATTAACGAACGTTCGTGCCTCGGGTTCTGACGAAGCAATTCGCCTGGTTCCAGTGAAAAAGATGACTTTGGAAAAAGCCATGGAATGGATTCGCGACAGCGAGTTGATTGAGGTGACACCGAAGCATATCCGTCTGCGCCTGCGCGAACTCGATCCTCACAAACGAACGAAAGCAGCCAGAGAATAAAAGATTAAATGAGCTCACAAACCGCCGTTGAAATGAAAGAGCTGACGAAAAAATACGACGATAAAATCGTCGTGAATGGAATCAGTTTAGAAATTCAACGGGGGGAGTGCTTTGGCCTTCTCGGGCCTAATGGTGCGGGCAAATCTACTGCGATGAAGATGATGTACTGTAGCGCTCTCGTCACGAGCGGTGAGCTGTACATTCTGGGCTTGAACGTTAAAAAGAATTTTCGTGAAATTAAAGGCCGCATCGGTGTGGTTCCGCAGGATGACGGTTTGGATTCCGATTTCAACGTGCTTGAAAATCTTCTCGTCTATGCGAACTATCACGATATTCCGACGACCATAGCTAATGGGCGTGCGCAACAGCTCTTGCGTCTCATGAAGCTAGAGGAACACCAAGACCGTGCCGTCGATACTTTGAGCGGCGGCATGCGCCGTCGTCTCGCCATTGCCCGCGGTTTGATTAATAATCCAGATTTGCTTTTTTTGGATGAACCCACCACGGGTCTCGATCCCCAGGCACGGATCTGGTTATGGGACTTTTTTAAAAATTTGAAAATTGAAAAATCGACCCTTGTGTTGACGACTCATTATATGGAAGAGGCGGAGACGATCTGTGATCGTGTGGCCATTATGGACGACGGGAAAATTCTGACGGTGGGGGCACCGAAGGATTTGATTGCGGAACATATCGGCAAAGAGGTTGTTGAATTTGAAACGAATCCGATTGATTTGAATTACTACTTGGGACGTTTGCGGGCGGCGGGCTATTCTTACCAAGTCATCAAGAATACCGTTCAGGTCTTAGTGAAGGCCCATCAAGAGGGCCGCAAGACGATTGATCTTTTTTCTAGTGATAAGATTTATCTGCGCAAACCGACTTTGAATGACGTTTTTTTGAAACTCGCCGGCCGAGAGTTGAGGGACGAATAATGTCTTTCAAAGAAAATGCGCAACGTTACCTCGGTTTTCCAGAAGTCCATAGTGGTGCCTTCAAAGTTTGGGCTCGCAATTATATTTATTTTAAAAAAACCTGGATGGTTTCGGCTTTTTGGATCGTGCTCGAACCCTTGATTTATCTCGGGGCGATGGGGTTTGGCCTGGGCGCCTTCGTCAACAATATGGGCGGGATGTCTTATATTGAATTTTTCTTCCCGGCCTTGCTCTGTACGACGGGTATGATGGTTTCTTTTTTTGAAAGTACCTACGGAAATTACACAAAACTCACGCATCAAAAAACTTACGCGACGATTATGCTGACCCGTATTGGTCCAAACGAAATTGTTATGGGAGAGCTTCTGTGGGCGGCCTTTAAGGGCTTTATCGGGGTCGTCGGGGTGATTTTAGTTTCATCGGCCTTTGGGTTGGTTGAAACCTACCGCATTCTTTTTGCTCTACCGATTCTCTTTTTGCTGACCTGGCTGTTTGCTTGCCTGGGCATGTTCATGACTTCGATCGCGCGCAACTATGATTCCTTCATTTATTCGACGTCGGGTCTGATTGTGCCAATGAGCCTGCTCAGCGGAACCTATTTTCCCCTCGATCAGTTGCCGACAACGCTTCGTTACGTCGCTTATCTCTCGCCCCTCACCCATGCGGTGGCCGCGATCCGAACATTGCTCCACCAAGGCTTCACATGGATGCTCGCCGTCCACGTCGCCATCCTTCTTTTCGCCGGCATCGTCATGATGAACATTTCCCTCAACCGCATCCGCGAAAAACTCCTCAAATAACAAAAAAAGGTACCTGGTACCTTTTTGTCTAGCGGTGCGGCATTTATTTGAAAAGTCTGGGGAAAATGGACAGCTGTCTAGGAATTAGACGGGAGAAAACTCATTTCTTGCTGCTTGTTTCTCAATGAGCGAATAGGGGATTTGAGCGAGTTTATTGCGGTATAACCTTTGAATATCTTAGGAAAGAGATTCATCGGGAGCGCATATGAAATGGGTGTCATTTCCCATCATTCTAGGGTTTTTAATGTTCTACTTTCAGGCTTCCGCACAGGTGGAGATCAAGGCGAATATTGCGCCTAACCATGACATCCTGCCCTGGCAGTTGAGCTCTAAAGACGTTGCGGAGCTTATTCCTGTGGGAATGGTTGCGACCGAAGATATAAGCTTCGTTTTTAAACAGATCGCTGATTACAATATCGAACAGAAATTAAAAACTGAATTCTTCCTGCCGCCTCAAAACAAACAAGAGGTGGGACAGCGCTTTATTTTTAAATACGCGGCCTTTCAAAATATCGCGAAATTTGAATATACCGGACGCTTCAAAGCCTCTTTGAATTGTAATACGACTCTCCCGCAAGCGGACATTTCTTTGAGCGAAAAAATATGGAACAACAAGGATATCACTATTAGCCACTCCATCATATCAAAGGATAGTTTCAATACCGTCGGCTTAGGATGGGCTTGGTAAGGCGCACATCGAAAAAAACACTATTCCTCTTCTGTAGGGCCGGAGTTCTCGAGCTCTTCTAATGTCATAGGCGACTCTGAGTCGGTCGCAGTCGGTACCGCATCGATCGCCAGACCACTTCCTAAAAATCCCTCAAGTTGGGTCATGGCGATGTCATATTCGGTTTGCGAGATGCGATTGTAATGGTACATATTGCCCACAATCTGGCTGATGCGTTTTCGCGCAAACGATGTCAGCTCCTTCTTGAAGAACGAACGGGAGTACTTCGTAGGATTTGGCAAAACCATGGCGAGAAAAGCCGATTCGACGACATCTAATTCCGCGGGACTTTTCTTAAAGTAAAATTTCGCGGCGGCTTTGACGCCGTAAATATTTTTTCCAAACTCAACGACATTCAGATAGCGCTCTAAAATTTCTTTTTTTGTAAGCGCCTTTTCGATTCGCGTCGTGATTAACGCTTCAATTCCCTTACGGAAAAGAGACTTGTTCTTAGAAAGGAACATATTCTTCGCCAGCTGCTGAGTAATGGTCGAGCCACCTCTTTTATAAACGCCTTTTTCCCAATTTTCCTTAGCACTTTTTTCGATCGAATCCCAATCAAAACCGTTATGAGTCCAAAAGTTAGAGTCTTCTGTGAGAACAATAATTTTTTGCAAATAAGGTGAAATCTGCCGGAGCGAAGTATAGGCCGCAGAGCCCGGGCAAAGATGAACCTCGTACATCTTCGTCGTCAGGCATCCGCGGATTTCTTTATCCGAAGGAATTTGCAGGAAAATATAAAGGGCAAAAACTCCTGCAATCCCCAAAATAATCAAAATGGCATAGCCGATTTTTTTCATAGTTACTTGATCAGCGAGTGATCCCTCATCCAGCGCACACTGTTGTGCAAGGCTTCTTTAGCAGGACGGGGATGAAAATCAAGTTCTCGTTGCGCTTTGCTATTGTCAAACCAATGGTAAAGAGTGGAAGTCCATGCATTTTCTTCACTGAAAGATCCGCGCATTCCCATGGCCTCCATCAGATCACCAGACTTTCCCAATAGATGTAGGAACCAGTTGGGAATCTGACGATTGGGGGCAGGGACATGGGCCTCTTCAGCAATGAGCCGGAAAAGGTCCTTAATTAAAAGATTTTCACCGCTGAGAATATAGCGTTCGCCCGTCTTCCCTTTGTCCCAAGCCGACAAAATACCTTGTACCACATCCTCGACCGCAACGACATTAACGCCACCCGAAGTGAAAAATTTGAAGTTCCCTTGAGCCACTTTGACCTGCATTTTCCGACTACCTTTTTTGGCGTCACCTTCGCCATATATAGTGCTGGGGTTTAAAATGACGGCATCAATTTGGTGGCGATCACAGGCTGAGCGAACGATCTTTTCGGCGGCACGTTTTGTTTCGAAATAGCCAAGATCTAATGCAGAGATGTTATAGGGCGAATCCTCGTTGAGAATTTCCTCCGTAGAAAAACCTGCACCGATGGCGGTCACCGAAGAAAGATAAACAAGCCTGCGGATTTTATTTTCCTGGCAGACCTGCACCACATTCGCGGTCCCTTGGACGTTGACCTTTTCCATTAAGGCCCTTTGCGATTTTTTATAAGCGATGACGCCAGCCAAATGAAAGACGCTGTCCATGCCCTTCGATGCTTCGAGCAGACTCAAAATGTCTGTCACATCGCCATGAACAAAGCGGCACTTAATGTTCTTAAGCTCGCTAAGATCGCTCTTGGCTCGCACAAGAGCTGATACATCATGTCCTTGCTCGACGAGCGCACGGGTGAGCCAGCTCCCTAAGAATCCGTTGGCACCGGTGACTAAAACTTTTTTCATCGAGAAACCTCTTTTGTGTTTTCCATTCGTGCGAGCGCCCAACGGCAAACTTTGATCATCACTAAACCGATAAGAATACCCATAAGGGCCGCCGCGAGAATGTCACTGGGGTAGTGAACTCCGTTATAGATGCGACTGTAAGAAACGAGACAAGCCACCATAAATACAAAGATTCTTGCCGCCGGGAAAAACGCGCCCACAAAAGTCGCAAAGGCAAAATTATTACCGGCGTGATTGGAAACAAAGCTAAATCCAGCAGCGGGACTGCGCTGAATGGCATGCAGTTCGGGATCATTAAAGGGCCGTTCGCGTTCCACATTGTTTTTGAAAAGATGAGTGCCGATCCCGTCCGAGAGAAATACGCTTAACAACGCAAAAAGAAAAATGACACTGCCTTTTTTAAAACCTCTTCTCCGAATAAAGAGAGCAAAAACCAAAGGAACCAAAACAATCTTAAAGTAGTAAGTCTTGTGAAGATCCGTTATGAATGGGAAAAAAGCGTCCAGCCAAGGATGAGTCCAGGCCGAATTAATGAGAATAAAAAGCGCTCTGTCGAAATGAAGCATCCATTCAAGCATGAGCCGATAGAGTAGTTTCAGACCCTTTGAATGTCTAGGTGAAACCTAGACCAGATTTTTCATTTTTGCTCGATTCATTTGGAAATTTTCTGAATTTTTCGGCCTAATAGAGGGAAGAGGTCATTATTTATGAATAAGTTTATTTTTCTCTTCGTCGCCTTTTTGATAAGCTGTTCCTCTGCGCCCCATTCTCCCACCCCGAGCGTGCGTGAGCAACGCCAGCCCAGCGGAGTGAGCGAAGACACGGGCTTGAACACGGACAAACTTGAAACAAGCTACAAAAGCATTATGCTCGCAAATGATCCAAGTGCGGAGATGCTTGCCTACTTGTCTCGACTTAAAAGAATCTATTACCGGGCAGAGTCACGCCTCCTGGCTTTCGACAAAGTTTTAGACAATATCAAAGGACCCTTGGATCTCACCGAGATGCCGTCCTACAAAGATATTGTCGTCATGTGGCCCTTGAAGCAGCGAATGCTCGAGAAAATCTCTTTTGTTTATGCAAGGCTCACCGAAACGACCAACAGCAGCGATTCTTCTGCCCAAGAGAAAGAAATTGCGACAAAAGTTCTTGCTGATTTCGCTAAAGAGTTGAGCAGCAAAAATGAAGTAGATCGGGTCATCTATCGTGATTTATTTGAACATTTAGAAACAGAGAGCGCCTCCACCGAAACAGAAGAAAAACCACAGGACAAAAATTCGGACATAAAAATGAAGGAACTCGCTGCGGCTGTCACTCGAACCCGCAAGATCATGCAGCACCGGGGAGCTCTTGAAGAAAAGAAAAGTGATGATATCAAAATTGAATTGGACGACCTTCGTGAAAAATGGGAATTGAAACCGGCTGCTTCTGAAAGAGAGCCCCAATCTTCGCAAATTGTTCCTTCCACAGGTCCTAACGGGACCATGGCGGGATTCAATTTCCCCTTAGGAGTTTGGGCCTTGACCTACGATGATGGTCCTCACCCTCAGTACACCTTAAAGAATTTAGCGAACCTGAAGGCGAACGGTATGAAAGCCACTTTCTTTTGGCTTGCGCAAAATGTGAAATCCTATCCAAAAATCGTTAAGACGGTTCAGGCCGCGGGTATGGAAGTCGAAAATCACTCTTGGAGCCATCCGGCTTTGAATAGCCCCAAGGACCTAGCGCGACTCAAGACGAATTTGAATCATGAGATCAACGACTCGACGGCGATGGATACCGAAATCTATGGATCCAAGCCGAAATTTTTCCGTTGCCCTTACGGTGCGGGAATCAATAATCCCGTGGTGCGGAAAATGATCGCCGATCAGGGTTTAATCAGCGTCGTTTGGAATGTGGACAGCTTAGACTGGCAAGATAAAAACCCAGCGTCTATTTTAGCTCGCGTACAGAAGCAAATGGCCGCGCAGAAACGCGGAATTATCCTTTTTCATGATGTTCATCCGCAATCGGTTGAAGCTTCGCGCATGTTGATGCAGACGGCGAAGAGCAAATACAGTTGGGTCACAATCCCTGAAATCGTGAATGAACTCAATCAAGGGGCCAGCAAATAAAAAAACGCAGCCTTTCGGGCTGCGCTTTAGAATTACATTTAGTGCTAAAAGATTAGACGCATTCTTTTAATTTACGAACGATTTCCATCGCTTTATCTTTGCTCACTTTTTTCACATCCATGATCGCTTGAACAAAAGCTTCTTCGGAAGAGGCATACTTTGCGGAATCAACCAACTCAGCACGTTTGTTCAGAACTTGCGTATAAGAGTCTCTTTCAGTCGATTCAAAACGAATCAAGAAAGCTTCTGGCAAAGTCTCTAATTTTTTCAGAGCGGCAGTTGTATCTGAAAGCTCTAAAGAATTCAAAGTTTTCACATCTTGAGGCCGAGCTGCACCCGTAAGATTTGCATCGGCAATCAATTGAGCCGCAGCCTTCGAAGCATCATTAAGAGATTGGCCCTCCGCCGGATTTTTTGCGCTGATGCCAGGGACCATTTTCTGCACCGCAATAATAGTTGCAAGGCTATCAAGACGCTGTTTAGCGAGATCGCCATTGCCAGATAAAGCTGAAACGAGAGAGTCTCTTTTTCCTTCATCCATTTTAACCTCCGCGACAATTTTTTCTCTTGCTGCTTTGGCTTGTTCGAGGCTCATGTTGTTTTGATTCAAACTCTTTTCAATGACCTTCTTCATGTCTTCTTTATAATCTGCCATAGTTTCTTTAAGAGACTTCCCTGCCGTTGCTCCCGCTACCGCATGGATCGAAAAGGAAAGCGATACTGCCAAAACTGTCATTCCCATAATCATTTGCTTCTTCATATTTTCTCCCTGTTCATATCTTTCACAACAACCTCAATTTGCGCTCTTCCCGGCGTTCATTTCAGCTATTGTCGTTTTAATTCGTTCATCATTCTTACAATCAAAAACTGTTCCAAGTGGCGACTATTTTCCAGAAAGAGTCATGCCTCGTAATGCATTTAACTGCTGTTGTACTTTATTATTGAACTTCTGCTGTTCCATATTAACGCTCTTGAGATTTCGAATCTTGTCCCAACTAACAGCATTAGAAATTGTTCCGTACATCATCATTTCCGTCGCAACAGCCTGGATGTTTTCTAGACAAGTGACGGCTAATTCACGCTGATCGGGGGTGAGGTCAACGAGAGCACCTTGTTTGTTGTCGCCTGCTCCTAACAAGGTCGCGAATTGAGCCAGGGCAGCCTGAATTTTTTTAAGTTGATCTTCCAAATCTGAATTTTCTAAGTCACTTTGAATGACTTCGCGCTTGACCTCATAGCCCAATACCGGCACAGAGACGATTTTAATTCGCTTGAGCAAATTATTCATCGCGGTGAATTGATTTTCGATTTCGGCTTGGGCCTTTAAACCATAACCAGTGGGAGTCGAATAAGTAGGATTCACATCGGGATTTTTTAAAAAAGGCTGAGTAAGACGTGCAAATTCCAAGGTGGGACCTCGGCCGAGCATGGCGATCAGCGGGATATCGGGTACTAGCGTTTCTACGGCAATGAACTGAACAGCGGGCTCCATCGTTGAAACAAAAAGATCTTTTGGCAAAGCCGATTTATTTTTAGATTTGTAAACGTCCTTTAAGATTTCTCCGAGAACCACCTCGTAAACGCGGGCTTCTTGTAGTAAAGATGTGATAGCGCCATTAGCTAAGGGTCCGACGTTAACTACACTGTTGGTTTGTTGATAGATGCTTCGTATCATGCGAACGATAATTGCGTCGTAAAGAGCGCTAAATTTTTCAAAAGCATCTTGCATTTGCGGTTCCGTGTTCTTTTTCCACCAATCAGGGAAAGCACTTCCATCCGCACTTCCTAAAACGCTAGGACGAGTATGGGATTTCAAGTAATCTAGCACACCTTTGTAATTTCCGTTGCCTGCTTTGATTTCGGTCGAGTAAATCGAAGTTGTCGTTTCGGTGACTGCGCCGTTGCAAATGCTCCTCAGATCGGAATTGGATTCTTTAATTTGTGGAGGCAAGAAAACTGCGGGGAAGCCTGTTGTCTGACGGATCGAACTTTCCTTGTTTTCGACATCGGGTCCACAAATCATCTGCATGATAAAATTATCAGTAATATGGTCTGTTTTAAAACGCCCAACGGCGCGGTAATAGTTGACGTCTTTGAGGCTCTCTCTGGTCGTAGGCGCGCGCTCGTAAGCAGCGAGATAACCACGGCCTGGCTCGGGCATAGGCAGTGGTTTACCAAGCAATCCAGAAATTTTCATGAGCTCGTCCAGGTAAGCAGGAGTGTACTTCTGCATTTCCATGGTCAAGCTGCTTTTGTTTTGCATTTGCGCCGTCATGCTGCCCGCAAGATCATCCCCGATGAATTCTATTTTTTCGCGAAGAAGCTGCACACCCTGGGCTTTCTTGTCGACATTGTCATCACTCATGAGCAGACGAATTTGTTTTAAAACCTGAATTTCAGAAGACATGAAGCCTGATTTAGCATAGAGACCGGATTGCTCAGCCTGAGCCATGTAAGACACAGCATCGGCTATCGTATCTAATTGTCTAGGCCGCACGAAAAGCGGATTGGTTAAGAGTAAATCCTCTTTTTCAGGTTCCAATTCTTTCGCGGTGATGCCATTAAAAGGATAGGACATATTTAAAGGTCTGTTGGGCTTTCCGTCTTTTGCGGCCCGCAAAGCGTAGATGAAATTATTATAAAACCCGTAGCTCGCATTAAAGGAGCCTGTCAGCTGACGGAGCATCTCGCTCCAAGTTTGGTGGGCTTCGTAAACATCGGCTAAATTCATCATTCGCCAAGCCGATGCTTTTTTATGCAGATCTTTCAGGTCGGTCAGTAGAGGGGTCTTATCGTCGTTCCAAGCTTTGCCTTTTTGTCTGAAGATATCCCGGACCAAACGATTATTCAAATCAACGATTTCTTTCCCGTCGAAAAAATTTTTCCAGACGAAGTTCACTTTACTGCTCAGCCAATGATCGACAGTGGCAAAGGCCGCCAATTGCAAACCTTTTTGCAATAAGAGCCTCATGCCCTTCACCTGCGCGCCTCCCGGAAATATCATCATTGCGATCTCGACACCAACCATGCGAACGAGAGCTCGCGTCGCAAGGGTCTCCGCTAGTCCTACGATGGCTGAAGAAGCGAGCATAGATACAATACCGGGAGCGAACTCCCAGATTTTTTTACTGATCACGAGATATTCGTAGGCTTTCGCGCAAGGGTCCGCATCGATGCCGCTGGCTTGATCCGCTTGCGTGACCGAGGCTCCCATCATCACTTTGCCACAGGCCAGAACATTGGGATCGCTGAGCACTTGAGATAAGTAGGATTGAGCAAAAGCACCCACGGTCATTCCCAGATAAGGAATGAAGCGGGCGTAATTAGGATTGGTTAAGTACAACGAAAGAAAATTTGAAGTCATTCCCTGAGCAGCCATAAAAGTGAAAAAGCTGACGGCCCCCACCGGAGAGAGTTGCTGATCGATATGCTGTTGCATGCCGAGCGGATTTTGCGAATAGTTGGTGATGAGCTGACCCGCGACGACGGCGCCCATCGCCATGAAAAAGATCGCGGACTCCGTTGGCAGACTCTTAAAGGAATGCGACAGAGCAGCGACCCCGGCCGATTTCACCTTGGCCATTTCCCCCGTCATCATGGCGCCTAGATTCTTAGGCGAAAATTTACGGAGGTTCTCCGTTTCGCCAAAGGGAATTTCCATCACGGTTTGAGAGTTTTGGTCCAAAACAGTGGCCTTACCAGCGTTGGTATCAATCACCAGCTTGTGGCCGCTGGACTCTAGGGAGTCTTTGTATTGATTCAATTTCTGCTGGTCTTCGTGAGACGGAGAGGCCGTCGCTTTCACCTGGGCGAAAGCGGGGGTCAGAATCATATTTAAAGTTGCGATAAAAGCGATAGACGCTTTAAGCAAATGCATTGTTCTCTCCTCAAGACCAAAGGGGTCCTTGGACAAGAGAGCAAGCCTAGTGCCTGGCTATAATCTCCGCCAGGCATCTCAAAATGAGAAAAGGCCCAAGTGCGTCTTGGGCCTGATCAAAAAGTAGACACTATCGATTTTAAAGAAGAATTACTTGTTTTCGATTTTCAGGTGCTTAATCACGACAGGTTCGACAGGCTTATCCATCGCGCCTGTTTTTACTTTGCCGATGGCCTCAACGACGTCCATACCTTCAACAACTTCCCCGAAAATGGTGTGTTTGCCATTCAGCCAAGTCGTTGCGGCTAAGGTCACGAAGAACTGAGAGCCATTGGTGTTAGGACCTGAATTCGCCATGGCCAAAACGCCGGGTTTTGCAAAAGTTTGATCGTTGGTTTCGTCTTCGAATTTATAACCGGGACCGCCCGTTCCTTGGCCCAAAGGATCTCCCCCTTGAATCATGAAGTTCGGGATCACACGGTGAAAGATCAAGCCATCATAAAAAGGCTTTTTTGATTTCTTGCCCGAAGCAGGATCGGTCCATTCTTTAGTACCGCTTGCGAGGCCCACGAAATTTTCGACTGTTTTCGGCGCCTTTTCGTTGAAGAGTTTGATTTTGAAGGTGCCCTTGTTGGTTTCAAAAACTGCGATCATATCTTTTCCCTTTTTAGGTGTCGTTGCTTTTCCTTTAGCCTCAGAATGAAAGCTGAAAGCCATTAATAAAAATGCGAACAAATAAATCCATAGAATTTTGTTGAGTTGTCCTCGGTAAGGCATTTGTCTCCTTTGACTGCTTCACGTCGACCTCAGTTTTATTGAGTCCCCCGACGAGGGTCAAGGGCATTAAGTATTTGTAAGTTCTCAGCTAAAATTGATTTTAATTGTTGAATCAAATCCAGAGGATCGGCCTGAAGCGCGCCGGCAAGGAATGGAAATGACTCATGATTCTGGGTCACTTCGGTGAGTGATTCTGACGCGACAAGCTGAAGCATTTGTTCCGTCTGACGCAATCGCAAATAATTGGCGGTCAGAAGATCTTCGTCTTTCCCGAAGGCTTTAAAAAAACTCAAGGTATTTGAATTCTGCGGTTCCATTTTTTGCTGCAAACAAATCACTTGAGCAGCGAATTCGAGATCAATCAGACCTCCTTCACTGTATTTCAAGTCGAGTTTTTCCGGCGCGGTCAAAAGAGCTTTGCGGATGCGGTTGAGCTCACTCAGTTCTTCTGCAGAAAGATTTTTCTGCAGCGCCAGTTTTTTGACGGCGGGACCTTCGCCAGAAATCCATCGGGATTTCAGATAGGCCTGACGCTCCCACGCAGAGGCCTCTTCGAGCAGATATTTTTCTAAATCGGCCTCGTTAATTATTAAAGGCCCGGCTTTACCCGAGGGGCGAAGTCGCATATCAATTTCGTAGATCGCTCCTCCCTTATGGGGTTCGGAGAGGCGGGACAGAAATCTTTTTATCAACTTGAAATCAACATCCTTGGTTTCAAAGGGCACGACAAAAATGAAATCGAGGTCTGACTTGAATCCCAGTTCTTTTCCGCCCCACTTACCGAGGGCCAAAATTTTAACCTCGGAAGGAAAGTCTTGTTTCAAGCGGTGCAGAAGATCCGCAACGATGCTATCCGCGGTGCTGGTCAAGTTCTGTATCAGATGTTGAATATTTTTCGTCTTAGAAAATGAGGTGCCGTTGATGATTTCTGAAAGAAGCTTACGCTCAGAAAGCTCTTCGAGTAAAATGGACCAGTCTTGAGAAGGAGCGTCTTGAGAACGATAGACAAAACTATCTAGAAGCTCGGGTCGATGACAAAGAATGCGCGCGAGGTAAGGGGAGTGTCCAAACAACCACGAGAGTTCCTGTAAAAGATTTTTTTCTCGAATCAACATCGAGAAAAAAGTGGCCTTGGCTTTTGTCGCTTTGACGAAGTCTTTCAGCAACAGAATTCCGCGAGGGAGATTCCCACCCTGAGCTTGCAAAGACAGAACGAAAGCTTCCAGAAAAGATTTGCGTGCCGCCTCATCCCGTTCCTTTGAGCGCGAGAGGACCTCGTGGCCTAGCACTTCATTCCAGTACTCGCGAATAGTCTCATCTGTCACTAGAAGTTGGGTCAATTCCTGATTTTCTGCGACCAGGAGCGGAGCCGCCCCCAAGAGTTCACTCACGATTTGGCTGCACCTTTCCATATCACCGGAAAGGTGGTGTAAAAGCTTGTGGATAAAAGGCGGGTGCGAGTCACTTAATTTGAGCAGATGAGTTTGCTCATCCTGTAAAGCTTGCACGTAATTTTCTAGGGCACGAAGGTTCCAGTAATGCCGTTGCAGAAAAAGTGCCTCCTCCGTGGGAAGAAGTTTTTTTTCTGCGATTTTTTTCAGGGCTTCGTGCGTGGATTTCAATTGCAGCTGAGGGTCTTTTCCGCCGTGCACCACCTGAAGGGCGTGCACGAAGAGTTCGATGTCTCGGATGCCCCCGATCCCGAGTTTCAAATCAATCTGTTGAGCTTGGGTTCTTTCCCAGTAGTGGGCATGAATTTTTTTGCGAAGGTTTTTCAAATCATCGAGCAAAGTGAAATCAAGATGTTTGCGAAAAGTGAACTTGTTAGCGAAGGCATCTACGTCTTTTTTTATTTGTGAATCCCCACAAATAAAGCGCAGGCGGACAAAGGCCAAGCGCTCCCAAGTTTCACCGTAGTTGCCGTAATAGTCTTTGAACTGTTCGACCGTGGGTATGAGGGGCCCGTTACGGCCCCCGGGTCGCAAATCAAAGTCGACACGAAAAACAAAACCAAAGGATGTTCGCTCAGCCAGAATTTTTTGAAACTGGCGTAACCCCGATGTTGCGGGCACAGAATCATCTTCGCAGAGTAAAAGAATGTCCACGTCGGAACTGAGGTTGAGCTCGTGCGAGCCCAACTTTCCCAAAGCAAATAGAGCTATTTTTTCGCTCTTGAAGGAAGCTTGAAAGGCTTCGGTCAGAAGTTGGTCCGCGCACTCGCTCCAGAACTGGCAAACCTCCTGGGCCGCAAAACCTTGCAAGCTCGCGATCGCGGCCCTGAGCCAGAGCTGATTACGGTTGTAGCGTATTTTATTTTCAGTCTCGGCGGGAGCCGGTTGCTGGGCATACTGGCGAAAAGCGGCCGACAATTGCGAAGCTTCATCCAGGGCAGAAGCTTCGTAACTAGAGAGCGCGGGGAGATTACTCAATGTTCTTTGACCATTTTGGCTTGAAATAATTATGGCTATCGGTGGTCACCCGTCGTTCTTCTGTGCCCTCGACCGTCGAAATGAAGATTTGATTTTTCCCTGTGCGGTTAGAGGTATACATAACGAAGCGGCCATCGGCAGAAAAACTAGGATCTTCGTTGCTCGACCATTTTCCGTTGGGCTTTTTAGCCGAGGTCAGACGAGTCATTCCCGTGCCATCGGCATTCATGACGAAGATATCAAAGTGATCTTCGCTTTGACCCGCGAAGGCGATTTTTTTACCGTCCGGAGACCAGCTCGGGGCCGAATTGAATTGACCGGCATAGGTGATGCGCTTGTTGTTGCTGCCATCGGCGTCCATGACATAAATCATCGGGCGTCCGACACGATCTGAAGAGTAAGCCACTTTCGTGCCGTCAGGGCTGACGGCGGGCTCAACGTTCATGGCGCCGTTAGGCCCCGTCGTCACTTTTTTCACCAGAGTTCCATCCAAAGCCATTTTGTAAATATCGGGGCTGTTACCTTGGGAGATCGTCAGGTAAAGGAACTTTCCATCGGGATCGAAGCTCGCTCCAGAATTGATTCCTTGGCGGTAAGAGGTCAGAGCGGATTTACCCGTATTGAAATCATAGATGAACATATCCGCATTGCGAAATTGCGACTTTCCGCGGGAAACGTAGGCGGTGAAAGCCACCTTCTTCGCATCCGGTGACCAGGTCGGAGAAATGGCAATGGTGCGCAGATTGGTGAGCTTATCGATATTCGCGCCATCCCAATCCATCATATAAACTTCACGGTAACTGCCGCCTCCCCGATCGCTCGTCGCAACCACACGAGATAAAAACATGCCTTCTTTACCTGTCAATTGTTGAAGAATATCATTGGCGAATGTATGGGCGATACGGCGTGCACTACCGAGGGTGCCCTTGTATTTTTTCCCGAAAATCAATTTCGCCTGAGTCACTTGGTAGGTATAGGTTTCGAGAGTGATTTCCTCCCCCGCCACCGAGTATCCGGCCCGAATCAAAAATTCGGCTCCGACAGTCACCCAGCTTGGAAACTTAAAACCATTTGCGCCCACGGGCGTGAGGCCCGTTTTCGCGGTATCCTCCAGGAAAGCACTTTGAGGAATCATCTGAAAATAGGAAGACACACTGAGGTCGTTGACCAGAGTATTGAATATCTCGGCGCCAGCCGATTGTGCTTTCGCCGAAGCGGTGGGACTGCCGAAGTACTGGAGGGCCGGCACGGCGATCAAACTTTTTTTAGTCTTGGCTTCGCCGAGTTTAATGTAAATTCCTGAATTCTCGCTCTGCGCGAAACTGCTCAAACTGAAAAGCACGAGCGAAAACAAGATGATTTTCTTCATAATAACTCCTTCATTCAGGGAAACCGATCAGAATCCCATCCACTTCCACAATCGAAGTAAACTTCTCAGGCGGAGGAGGAAAGGGAACCGATCGGTCAACCGTTGATAAAACCTCGGCATCATAACTTTGATTGCCACTGGACTTGGTTATTTGGCGTGAAATAATTTGGCCGCGGGAGTCGAGCTTGACCCTCACCTGAGCCTTGTAATCTTTTTTAGCGAGCCACTCTGGTAAAGCCCAGTTCCGCTTGATATGGGCATCCAAATCCGCAACGTAGTTGTCATGTTGAAGTCTAGAAAGACCACTTAGAGAAGAACCAGGGGAAAGAATATTGCCTTTGACCTTGGCGCCGCTTTTGGTTTTTTCGTGGGAGGTCTCTTTTTTCTGTTCGCTGCTCACATCTTCTTTGATTTTATCTAAAGCCGCCATGGCCTTGAGTTTTTCTAGAGCGGCTTTCTCTTTATGTTTTTCTAAATTAACGCTCTCTTTGTCCCTTTTAACCACAGGAGGCAGCGTAGGGATCGGTTTAGGCGGGGGCGTTTTCTCAACCGGAGTGGCCAGAGGGGTGGGAGCAGGCTCTTCTTCGGGGACCTTTGCGGGCGGCGGGGTGCCTGCCTCAACTTTGTCAGGCAGACCGACAATATCCACGTGAATAGCTGATTCGAAATCGATCGGTGCTTCGGTAAAAAAAACAGATTTGAGAGTGAAAAAAGAAAAAATCAAAACGTGAAAAGCAAACGAAACCCAAAGGCCTCGATTGATGGTTTCAAGCTGTGGAGTTTCTTCTTTTGTCCTGATCACTTTTCTGTCTTCGGTAAGGTAATCAATCCAATATTCAAGATCCCGGCCGAGCGGATCTCTGCCATGGCTTCGGCCACGATGCCGTAGTCCACTTTACGATCCGCTTGGATATAGATCTGCTTATTTTTTTTATTGCTGAAAATAGCTTTGAGCTTCGTTTTCAAATCGCCCATACCAATTTTTTGCTTAGCGATCGTCATGCGTTGATTGGCATCGATCACTAGAACGAAGGGCTCCTCGTTGAGCTCCACTCCCGAAGAAGATGTCTTTGGCAAATTCACTTCAATCCCTTGCTGCATCAGCGGAGTGGTCACCATGAACATGATCAGGAGCACGAGCATGACGTCAACTAGGGGCGTGACATTGATTTCGCTAAGGACGGTGCGGCCTTTTCCGCCGCTAGGACCCATGGCCATAATTACGTTCCCTGAAAGAAGTTACGCTTCACAATATTGAGAAAATCAGCATTGAAATTATTCAGATTGATTTCTTCGCGACGAATTTTTGCAATGAAATTATTGTAGAGCACGACGGCCGGAATCGCGGCGGCAAGGCCAATGGCCGTTGCGATCAAGGCTTCCGAAATACCGGGAGCCACAACGGCGAGGCTGGCGTTTCCGGTTTGACCAATTTTATGAAAGGATCCCATGATGCCCCAAACAGTTCCGAACAAACCGATGAAGGGGCCGGTGCTCCCGGTGGTGGCGAGAACGGTGAGGCGGGACTCCATAAAGGCGATTTCATTTTCGCTGGATTTGCGCAGGACGCGTTCCATATTATCAATGCCCGAAAGAACCGGTTTATCGCCCTCGGCCTTGGCCAGCATCGGGGACTCCGCGAGCTTTTTCATTTCCAAATACGCAGCCTTGAAAACGCGGGCTAGGCTAGAGTCTTGATACTGCTCTAAGTCTTCGTACAGTGTATCGAGTGAGTTGACCTTCCAGAATTTACTGAGAAAGAGATCGTTGGATTTTGCGAGTTTTTTGAAATGTCGATATTTGACAAAGGCAATCGCCCAGCAAAAAACAGAAAGCCCCACGAGTATCAAAAGAGTCAGTTGAACAATAGAACTTGCATTCGCAATTGCATCAATTGCACTCGGGTTCACAGAGATCGGTGCCGCCATAGATTTCCTCCACAGCTAGGCTAAAACTAAATATGTATCAGGGCAAACTCTAATGCGTCTGACTTTGGTCTAGCCACTGCAACAGCTGAGACGGATTTTCAGAAATATATCCATCAGCGTTAAGGCGTTTTGCCTCATCGAATTGCGCGCGTTGGGAAATGGGGCCGAGAAAAATGCGTTTGTTTCTTCGGCGCATTTCGCCGATCACTTCATCGTTGAAAGCGGGTCGGCCGACAATCTGAAACGGTGAAATAAAAACGTCGCCTTTATATTGCGTCGAAGGAAGGATCCACATCGAGTTGAAAGAAAGAAATCTCATCAAATCCGCCTGTGACGTCCCGTAGACCCATTCAGGCTTCGAGTCCTTGATACTTGTCATCACGACAAGCGTATCGCTTTGAATAAAAGTGCGTGAGTTCGGATTTTCATCCTTAAGGGCCTTAATGACCGCATCGTTCACGTCAAAGACATTGTCGATCACGTTCACAATAAATCTTTGCTTCGGAAATTGGCCGTAGGCGTCCTTAAGCAGCGGAAGATTTTTGTAAAAATCCTGCAGTTCTGCCAAAGAGTAATCAGATAGTTTACCGCCTTTCAAAATTTTTTGATCAGGTTGCATCCGTTGTTTTTTCATTTGCGAATTCAGAAATTTTTGATCCTCCGTTCGGTCGAGCAAGTAAACTTGCCCGTCCGCGGACATTCTTGCGTCAACCCACAGAATAATATCGGAGCGCAGGCGAACGGCCTCTTCCATTGCCTTCAATTGATCTTGCTTCGCTACAATAAAGGGCGAAGTCGAGGCAAAATACTCATGTTGAAAAGGACTCTCGTTCTGCCCTAAGCCCCATATACGGGTCATGAGAAGAGCCATAAAGACGGCAAGCCCCGCAAATAAAGTCGTTAAAAGTAATCTCATAGAGGCCCTGGATAGCATTATAAGCCATTGAAATCAGCATATATTCTCGATTTCACAAGGGGGAAAAGTGAAAACATCTTATATACGCCTAAAAAAGACGTATTTAGCCTTGAATTTCAATTGGCTTTCGATTAGCTTTCGGGTCAATCGGACTGGAAGTAGGCTGGCCTCAGACAGGTAAATAATGAATAAAATCAATCGTAAGTTAGAATATGCGCTCATCGCGCTCAAGTATATGACCGGAAAAATTCCGGGGGAACTGACTTCGGCCAAAGAGGTTTCCGATAGTTTTAAGACGCCTTTTGATGCAACAGCTCGGGTGATGCAATTAATGGCGCAAAAAGGAATTCTGCGAGCCGAATACGGAGCTTCGGGTGGCTACCAAATCAACAAAGATCTCGCCAAAGTTTCAGTGCATGACCTGGTCGAGATGATTGATGGACCCACCGCTTTGGTGAAGTGTTTGTCTAAAGAAGATAAAAGCTATGCCTGCGAAATTCAAGGCACTTGCAATATCGTCTCTCCGGTGACCCAACTGAATCACAAACTCACCGAATTTTATCGAAGACTCAGTCTTAAGGAGCTTCTGGTGCAAGACCGAATGCACAACACCTCGCGCGTCACGGAGGTGAGTGGTGGATAATAATAATCACGAATACAAATATGGCTTTTCGACTGATATCGAAACTGAAAGCGTCGGGAAGGGGTTGAGCGAAGACATCATCAAATTGATCTCTGCAAAAAAGCAAGAGCCCGATTGGATGCTGGCCTCCCGTTTAAAAGCTTATAAGCATTGGTTGACTCTCGAAGAGCCCAGTTGGGCCCACGTTCACTACGAGAAAATAAATTTTCAAGATATTTCCTATTACTCGGCGCCTAAGAAGGCTGGAGAGAAAAAAGGCCCTCAGTCCTTGGATGAAATGGATCCTGAGCTCATCAAGACTTTCGAGAAATTAGGAATTCCTTTACAAGAGCAAAAGCGAATTTCGGGTATCGCGATGGACGTGGTTTTTGATTCAGTTTCGGTCGGCACCACGCACACCGAAGAACTTGAAAAAGCGGGTGTCATTTTTTGTTCGATTTCAGAAGCGGTCCAAAAATATCCGGACCTGGTTAAAAAATATCTGGGCACCATTGTGCCTTATACGGATAACTACTACGCAACCCTCAATGCGGCGGTCTTTACGGACGGTTCCTTCTGTTACATTCCCAAAGGGGTGCGCTGTCCGGTCGATCTTTCAACTTATTTCCGCATCAACGCCAAAGACACCGGCCAGTTTGAGCGCACGCTGCTCATTGCGGATGAAGGCTCTTTCGTTAATTATCTCGAAGGTTGCACGGCCCCCCAGCGCGATGAGAATCAACTGCATGCGGCGGTAGTGGAGCTCGTCGCCTTGCAAGATGCCGAGATTAAATATTCAACGGTGCAGAACTGGTATACCGGAGATAAGAACGGCCGTGGAGGCATCTATAATTTCGTCACGAAACGTGGCAAATGCGCCGGTAAGAATTCAAAAATTTCTTGGACCCAAGTTGAGTCGGGATCAGCCATCACTTGGAAATATCCTTCTGTGATCTTGCAGGGCGATCACTCCGAGGGATCTTTTTATTCCGTCGCGCTGACCCATGATTATATGCAGGCCGATACCGGCACCAAGATGATCCACATCGGAAAAAACACCAAAAGTACAATCATCTCGAAGGGAATTTCGACGGGCCACTCGGTAAATTCTTACCGTGGACAAGTGAAAATCATGGCCTCGGCCGAGAATGCTCGTAATTACTCTCAATGCGATTCGATGTTGGTCGGAGATCAGTGCAGCGCTAATACCTATCCTTATATTGAGGTCAAAAACAAGACAGCGACGCTGGAGCATGAGGCCAGCACTTCGCGCATCAGTGAGGATCAGATTTTTTACCTCCAATCCCGCGGCCTAGATATGGAGAAATCCATTTCAATGCTCGTCAACGGATTTTGTAAGGAAGTCTTTAAAGAGCTACCGCTGGAGTTTTCTGTGGAAGCCGTGAAGTTAATTGAAATGAAATTAGAAAATAGTGTGGGTTGAAAAATGTTAGAAATTAAAAATTTGCATGCCAAAGTCGATGAAAAAGAAATTCTGAAGGGCCTGAGCCTCAAGGTGAATGCTGGTGAAATTCACGCAATCATGGGGCCTAATGGGTCCGGAAAGTCCACTCTCTCAAAAATATTGGCCGGTCATCCGGCCTACCAGGTGACGGCCGGTGAAGTGAATTACGAAATCAATTTTCAGATGAAAAATCTTTTGGATCTCGCGCCGGATGAAAGAGCCAAAGAGGGAATATTTCTGGCCTTCCAGTATCCCATCGAAGTTCCCGGAGTGAGTAATTTCACTTTTCTGCATACGGCCTTTAATTCGGTCCTCGAGCACCAGGGGTCTGAACCCATGAGCGAAGGGGATTTCCGTGAGTTTGTGCATCAAAAAATGAAACTGGTGCAGATGAAGCCTGAGTACCTCGATCGTCCAGTCAATGTGGGTTTTTCGGGTGGCGAAAAAAAGCGCAACGAGATTTTGCAGATGGCGGTTCTTGCGCCTCGATTGGCTTTGTTGGATGAAACCGATTCAGGTTTGGATATCGATGCTTTACGAATCGTGGCGGAGGGCGTGAGCAAACTCCATAACAGTCAAAATGCCACTGTCGTGGTGACCCATTACCAACGGCTGCTGGATTACATCAAACCTGATTTTGTGCATGTTCTGGCGAATGGAAAAATTATCGAGACCGGTGATAGATCTTTGGCTTTGAAGTTGGAAGAAAAAGGTTACGACTGGTTGGTGAACTAAAATGAATTTTTTAAATCATCAAGATCAATTTCAATCCGTAGGACCTTTGGCCGAAAGGCAAAGGGCTCTGGAATTTATACGCGCAAAGGGCCTTCCCACGCGTAAAAATGAGGATTGGAAATACACTTCGCTCAAAGCTCTCAGTGAAAAAAAATATATCCCCTCTGCGGGGGCGGCCACGCCAAGTGCCGAGACTGAAAAAACCATCCGCACGCACTTTCATTCCTCTTTCACGAATATTGTCTTCATCAATGGTCTTTTCAATGAATCCCTCAGCCAAGCTTGGCCCGCGGGAGTTTCGCTCGTGAACCAAGCTCAGCCATCAGGCGACTACGAAGATGCCTTTGCGGCTTTGAATGTGCTCTATGCACCTGAATTTTACGCGCTTCATGTGCAAAAGGCCGTCGTTGTCGCGAGACCCTTGCATTTTATATTTTGGAGCGAAGGCGAGCTCACAATGAGTTCGGTGCAACTGAAAATTTTGGTTCAGAACCGATCTCAGATTCAGCTGCTGACTCACTTCATAGGTGGGGCGGAAGACTATTTTTCAAACTCCGTCATCCACGTTGATGTTGCAGAAAACGCGCAGGTGGTCTTGATCAAAGTCCAAGACGAAGCTAGTGGTGCGACGCACATTGGTCGGACGCGCGTGAGTTTAGCTAAGAATTCAGATGTGCAAAATCTCTGCTATTCGACCGGGGCCCAGTTGGGCCGTCACAATCTAGAAATTTTGCTGCAAGGGGAAGGCGCCAGGGCCCAGGCCCATGGGATCTATGCTGTCACAGGCACTCAGCACGTAGACAACAACACGACGATCGATCACCAAGTGGGTCATTGCAACAGCTTCCAGCTGTACAAGGGATTGCTCGACGGAGAATCCCATGGTGTTTTCACAGGTAAAGTTTTTATCCGCAGGCAGGCGCAAAAGGCGAATTCGGAGCAACTGAATAATAATCTTCTTCTCAGTCGCAAAGCGGAGGCGGATAGCAAGCCCATGCTTGAGATTGATGCGGACGACGTCAAGGCCTCGCACGGCTCGACCGTGGGACAGATGAACAAGGAAGAGCTTTTTTACCTTCTTAGTCGTGGCATCCCGCGCGCCCAGGCTATTCCGATGATGAGTTACGGTTTTCTTTCGGAGGTTCTCTATAAGTTAGAGAATGAAGAAATCCAGCTTTGGCTGAAGCAAAAGCTGGATAAGGCCTTCTTGCGTCTTTCAGGAGAAACTTTATGAGCTCTTTGCAAGAGTTATTTGCTCAAGTGAGAGGTGATTTTCCGGCCTTGGAGCAAAAATTTTTAGATAAAAAACTTGTGTACTTGGATAGCGCCGCCACAACCTTAAAACCTCGTCAGGTGGTTGAAAGAATCAGTCATTTTTATTTATATGAATCGGCCAATGTTCATCGCGGAGCTTATGGTCTGAGTGATCAAGCCACGCAGAATTTTGAAAAGGCTCGCAACAGGGTCAGTCAATTTTTAGGGGCCAAATCTTCCGACGAAATCGTTTTCACAAAGGGAACGACGGAAAGCATCAATTTAGTGGCTCAATCCTATCTGCTTCCCCTTTTGAAAAAAGACGACGTCATTCTCATCACCGAGATGGAACACCATGCGAATATCGTCCCTTGGCAAATGGTGGCGGAAAAGGTCGGCGCCCGCGTCGAGGCCGTTCGCATTCTAGAAAATGGCGATTTGGATTATGCCGATCTAGAGCGTCGACTGCTGAATGGAAACGTCAAAATGGTGGCCGTGACGGCCTGTTCAAATGTTTTAGGCACAATTGTAGATACAAAGCGAGTTTGCGAAGCGGCTCACCGGGCAGGGGCGAAATTTTTAGTCGATGCGGCGCAAATCGTGGCGCAGTCGCCGGTGAATGTGCAAGACATAGATTGTGATTTTTTGGCCTTTTCGGCGCACAAAATCTTTGGTCCTTTTGGTTTCGGAGTTCTTTACGGAAAAAAAGAGATCCTCGAAAAGATGCCGCCCTACCAGGGGGGCGGCAGTATGATTTCTGAAGTGACTCTGCAAAAAACGACTTATAACGATGTGCCTTTCCGATTTGAAGCGGGAACTCCCCACATTGAGGGCGCCATTGGCTTGCATGCCGCCCTAGACTATGTTGAAGCGATTGGTTTCGACGCGATCCACTCTTGGGAATTTGAAATGCTCAAACACGCGACAGAGCGTTTACGCGAAATTCCTGGTGTAAGAATTTTGGGTGAAGCCCCTCAGAAAGGCGCTTTGCTGTCCTTCAATCTTCAAGGCGCCCATCACTCCGATGTGGGGCAAATTTTAAATCAAACGGGTGTTGCTGTGCGTGCAGGCCATCATTGCACCCAGCCCCTGATGAGTCGTCTTATGACCACGGGCTCGGTACGGGCCTCCTTTTCAATCTATAATAATTTGCATGATGTTGAGATGCTTTTCCAAGGTGTCCTGAAGGCACGGGAGTTTTTAATATGAGCAGCACAGATGTCCTGATACGGGTTCAAGCCACCCCCAATCCAAACGCCTGGAAGTTTGTTTTGGACCGCCCAGTTTTACATGAAGGTAAAGCAACTTATGTGGAATCGGAAGAGGCTGTGGGCAATCCTTTAGCCGCGTCGCTTTTTCAAGTTGAAAATGTTAGGCAAGTTCACTTTTTTCAGAACGTGATTACGATCACTCATAACTTTGATGCAGATGTTGAAAAACTTCAGCAGGAAGTCTGCTCGGTCATTCAAACTCGCATGGCCATTCACAATCCCAATCAAACTCCGACAGACGAAAAAAAACTACGAAGGGCTAGTCTAAGTCCTGAACTGCAACAGATCGAAGAAATTTTAGATCGCACCGTTCGTCCAGGTCTTCAAGGGGATGGCGGGGATCTTGACGTGGTCAAATATGAGGACAACAAGCTTTACGTTTTTTATCAAGGCGCCTGCGGAACATGTCCCAGCGCGACTTCTGGAACATTGATGGCTATTGAGGGAATTTTGAAAGATGAGTTTAGCGCACAAATCGAAGTGATCCCTATTTAGTGATTTTTAGAGCCCGCAAGGCTTTCGCGGACCGTGAAATAAAAATAAGTAATTGTTTGTTGAGATGAAAAACGAATAAATTTCTGGCGTCATTCATGTAATTAGTGTAATAATCGAGTCTGAATTTACCTTCAGAACATGAAGTATAACAATGGAAGTGAATATGAAACAGGTTAGCCTAGCCAAGTTTTTGAAAGAAAAAAGAGAAAATGTGGGTCTTTCGCAAAAACAGGTTGCAGATAAATTGGGTTATACGACGCCACAGTTTGTTTCTAATTGGGAGCGGGGCGTTTCTAGCCCACCGCTTAAAACTTTGAAAAAAATTGGCGATCTCTATGATGTTTCTGCTGATGATCTTTTCCGTGTGGCCTTGGATTCAACAATCCAACAAGTCACGATCGATTTAAAAAGAAAATTCTACGGCCGTAAAGCCGTCTAATTTCAGCAAAATTAGCCCTTTTAAAAAAGCTGCTCTTGAAAAAGAGCGGCTTTTTTTTGTGATCGAAGTCTCTATTGAGACTTTTCAACTTTCTCATCAAATTGCTTACGCGCTTTCATTTTCTGCGGAGCAATAAATTCCATCGAGTCTTCCGGCCGGCTGGAAACAATAGATGTATTTCCTAGACGATGATCTTGCACTTGAGTAGAAGCCTCAAAGGCCAAAATTTTGCGTTGCTCTCGACTAAATCCGGTAACAGCAATTTTCGCAACGGCCGTTTGTCCAGGACGCATATTGGTCCAGGCGTCTGAGCGCTGACCACTTACGACCTCGACCCCTTCCGGAAGAATCCAATTGTAATCGACATTTCCTTGAATCTCTTGGCTGAGGCTGACATAGCCTTTGATCTCCACCTCTTGCTCATTATTTTCGGGAAGAACTTCGGGCAAGATGATTTGCACTCGCACAGGCGCAAGGTGCTTGCCTAAGCCCGGCGGCTGCCATTTCAAAGGCTCATCGATGGAGGCGATCGCTCGGCGCGGTGAGGCATCAAGCGAGGCCATCAGAGCGTATCCGCCACCCACTCCTGCTAAAACAAGGGTGAAGATTGTAAGACTTCGCTTGATTAAGGGGCTTGTGGGCATAAGAGGCCTCCGTTATCGCTGAGACTGTACTGAAGTGTCGTCGTGGTGATTTGGGCTGTAGTTTTATCGGTGCCGTCGTTATTTGTCGTATTGGCTTTGATGTTAATCATGTAGCAAGCCGCGGGCAGGCCCGCGAAGCTGAAGGATTTTGTGCCATTGTTTGTGCCCGGAGCCCAAGAGGTCGCCGCCACAATGAAGGGACTTTTCTGGCCAGCAAGGCCATAGACATCCTCAAAGTAAACATAATCCTGTACGTAGGCTGTCATATTGAGATCGACCGTCGGCGATCCGGCCTGCGTGAAGGAAAGGGTCAGAGTATTGTTCGTCGAACCATCATAGCAATAACGATAGAAATCATTGGAAGAAAGTTGGTTGGAAGCGTAGGCGTAATCGGAACAAGTAGGATCGGAGAGCGGGGCACAGGTCAGCGGCTTTTCAGAGCTCAAGTTACGCGAGGGTTGCAAACTGATATTGCAGCTTCCCGAGGTTTTCCGCACGAGAGCCGCTCCATATTGAAGATTATCGAGGGGCTGTCTTTCCTGTGAAAGGACGGTACTGAGCGAAGAAAGTTTGGCGTAAGTCGTTGGATCGTCCCCTTGATGCAGAACAATCAGAGAGTTCAGAAGGTAGTTGAATAGTCCCATGCTGCGAAAATAAATATTTTCTGAATGAAAACCATTCACCGCCGGGGTCGTCGAGGAATCACCCGTTGAAAAAATTTGCCAGATGTATTTAAAGGGCAGGTTCACGCTCGGAAGACGGGTCCCGTTATAAACATAAGAAATTTGAGTGGGCGAAGATGCCTTGTAAAGGCTGCGCGAAATGGAAACTTCGCGGAAGAGGCCTTCGTTGTTCGCCCGCGGCGCATCGCTGCTGGCCATGTTGGCCGCGTCGGCGGTGAGATCAAAAACAATATTTTGACCAAAGCCGGAAGTGGCATTGGTTGAGGATTTATAACCGTAAGTATCGATGTAAGAGGATTTAGTGGTGTCGTTGGCGTCCGTATATGTTTTGATGGCGGCTTGAATATAATTGGCCCAACCTTCGCTCCAAGCGAGCCTTGGGTCAATGACGGCATCGCCATTGTGCGAGCCCCCAGGTGAATTGGACTTGCCAAAAATGTCTTCTAAAAAATGCCCGTACTCATGCATGATCACCGAATCGTCAAAATGATCCGTATCCGAGAAGGCCACGTCGCCATTGATTCCGCCTAAAATAAAAAGTTGGTGGGTTCCTGGGCTGTAGTAGGAAATTCCGCTTCCGGCTGGTCCGCCGCGGTAGGTGTTGGGATTGAAACCCGCCTTCCAAAAAACCGAAACCTTAGGGGTCACGGTGAATCCCACGCTGCCAGCAGAGGCCCGCAAAAAATTATTCGCCCGCAAAATAGCGTTCATGATATTGAAGGCACCTCCGGCAATTTGCCCATCGACGTGTTCATCGCCCGAGGCGGTCAATGTGCCGATATTTCCAGGAGAAGAATTGCCGACCGAGAAATTTTGACTGACGGTATAAGGTTTATTATTTGTGAGATCATTGAGGACACTCACCTTGTAGGCCTCGTTCGAAGCTCTTGATAAAACCTGCAGAGTGTAAGAGCGATTCGCGGCCGCAGGAACGGACAAGCTGAATTGACCGTTCAAGTCAGTTTCTCCGCACTGGATCAGGGCTCCGCCGCTGTCGTAAACGTGCACTTCGGCCCTTGCGATGGGACTGACACGAAAACTATTATCCAAGTACCAACCACTCAGCGCCGTTCCTTGTCCCGAGTAAGAAATTCCGTAGCGTGTGACTCGGCTTTCGAACTGAGCATTTCCCGTGATCGTGTAAGTGCTTCCGTTTAAATTCTGATCGGCAGCGCAGTAGTCTGATTCCGGAGTTACGAGGGTGTCTGAGCTTCCGTCTTTTGATTGCAATGATGAATTGCAGGCCGTTAAAACGACCCATGAAAGGCATAAACAAGCGTGCTGAGAAATCTTCCGCATGGGATTTCTATCGGGTTATTTAGAAAGCGTCTGAACGAAGGAGCGGGGGAAATAAAAAGTTTGATTGAGACAAACTGAAAATTTTTTGCACAGGACCGTCTCAGAAAGAGACTGGATTGAGAAAATAAAAAAGGCTCGAGGGCAACTCTGAAACTAAACCTCTTAGCTAAGGTGGGTCGCCGTGATAACAACTTTAGGCTTCTCAATACGAGTTGAGCTTGCACACCATTGCCAGGGACAGCCCCCAAAAATATGCTTGTAAGGTTTATTTTCGATGAGTATTACGCCATCGAACCTTCACTTGCTTAGGATAACTCAAAACTGGTCTCAGGAAAAGGGGTTCTCGTGTCGATTCATATGTATGATGCCACAAAAGCTCGATTTTATGTTTCCGTTCATCATTTTTTCCTATGGACTCTTGATGCTACTTGTGCTTGAAAGCCCTGCCCTGGCGAAGATCGGACGTGAGCGGCTTCCACAGGCGTTTCAGCAGTTGAGCCGCCATAAAGGTCTAGCGTGGACTTGTTTTTTCGTGGGCGGCCTCTGGGCCATGCAGAATATCTGGTCCGCGACAATCTAAATAACACTCTAAATGTTGACTCTCCGACAGGGCTTCATTAGTTTTCTTGCAATGTCTGATCTACTCATGGAATCCAAATCAAACGAACCCGTTATTCTCTCCATTGAGCAATTGAATTTGTCAGTGAAACAAATTCTGGAAGGGCAAATTGGCCAGCTTTGGGTGCGAGGGGAAATTTCGAATTTCAAAGCGCATAGCTCGGGACATTTTTATTTCAGTTTAAAAGATGCAAAATCCCAAGTTTCGGCCGTCATGTTTCGCGGCAACAACGCTCGCTTGAAATTCAAGCCCGTCGATGGTTTGGAAGTCATCGCGCGGGGGCGTATTTCTGTTTACGAACCTCGTGGTAACTACCAAATCGTGTGTGACATGATGGAGCCGGTCGGCGCGGGGGCCTTGCAAAAAGCCTTTGAGCAGCTCAAAATGAAACTCAAGGCTGAAGGATTATTCGAATCCAGCCGCAAAAGACCCATCCCGCCCTATCCTCGTCACATCGCAATTGTCACTTCGCCGACGGGTGCGGCGATCCGTGATATTTTAAATATTCTTTCACGTCGAGCGAAGGGCGTGGAGGTGACCCTCGTTCCCACGATTGTGCAAGGGGACCTAGCCGCCGCAAGCATTTCCGAAGCTCTGAAAAAAGCCTTTCTTCTCGCCCCCGACGTGATCATTGTTGGTCGAGGTGGAGGTTCGATTGAAGACATGTGGTGCTTCAATGATGAAGCCCTTGCGCGCCTCATTGTGGCCAGCCCGATCCCTATTATTTCGGCCGTCGGTCACGAAATCGACTTCACCATTGCGGATTTTGTCGCTGATCTGAGGGCGCCGACGCCGTCGGCCGCTGCCGAACTCGTCGCAAAAAGTTCGATGGAGACCTCGCACAGGCTTGTTTCTTTTGAGCGGCTGTTGACGCTTTCTTTGCAGAGAATTTTAAAATCCTCTAAAGAAAAAGCGTATAATTTGTCGAAGCGTTTGGTCGATCCTCAGCGCCGCCTGCAAGACCTTCGCTTGCGCAATGATGATCTGCTCAATCGTCTTGAAATGGCGGTGAGACATCAGATTGCAGAAGCCCGTCACGGCCTTCGTTTTTTGCGAGAAAAAATGGGCAGCCCTCAAGCTTTGCTTCAGGAAAAAAAGAAAGAAATTGATTTTCTCGCGATTCGTAACGAGCAAGGTCTTAAAAAGATGCTCGATAAGAAAAGTTATGAACTTTCGGGTTCCATTTCCATGTTAGAGAGCTTGAGCCCTTTGAAAGTTGTGGAGCGTGGTTACGCCATTGTGACGAAAGACAACGAAGTCATCAAGTCAGCCCAACAGGTCGGGCCGGGTGATGTCATCGAGCTCAGGCTGGCCAAGGGCCGCATCAACGCCAGTGTCAATTTTATCGAAAATGAATCGAAGTAGGAGAGATCATGGACTTTGAAAAAAAATTAAATCGCCTCGAAGAAATTGTGCAACAAATGGAAAAGGGCGATCTGGCCTTGGACCAATCCCTTAAACTTTTTGAAGAAGGCGTCAAGCTTTCGCGCGAATGTCACCAGCGTCTCAATGAGGCCGAAGCCAAGGTGAAGCTCCTTGTCAGCGTTGGCGCTGATGGAAAAGCGGCAACGCAGGACTTCTCTCCGGAGGAGTAAATTTGGATTTGTTCTCAGGCCTCGAGAAGCAGACAAAAGAAAAAATCGCGAAGGTTGATGGCTTCATTGATCAACTTTTTTTGCGCATGGAGCTTCCACCGGGTGCGGCCATCCGGCGCCTGCAGGAGTCGATGAAATACTCGGCGACGAATGGCGGGAAACGCTTTCGGCCGCTTTTAAGTCTTCTTGTCGGTGACCTCTTCGGTTGCGAAGAAAAAAAAATCCTGCCTTTCGCGGCCGCCGTTGAAATGATTCACACTTATTCGCTGATTCATGATGACTTGCCCTGCATGGATAACGATAACATCCGTCGCGGGAAGCCGACCAATCACAAGGTCTACGGCGAGGCTACCGCACTTCTTGCGGGTGACGCTCTTCTGACCGAAAGTTTTTTGATTATTGCCGAGGCCTATCAAGACGATGGAATTCTTGTATCGAAACTTGTGCAGCTTTTATCCAAAGCCGCGGGGTTGCGCGGAATGGTGGGTGGGCAAGCCTTGGATCTGGCCGCCGAAAAACAAAGCCTGCAACAAACGGAGCTCATTCATTTGCACCAACTCAAAACGGGCTGCCTCATCGCCGTTGCGATTGAGGGCGCGGGCCTGATTGCCGGCGCAAAAGAAACAGACAGAGAAAATCTAAAGCTCTTTGGTCAAAATTTGGGACTTGCCTTTCAAATCGCTGATGACATTTTGGACTATCAAGAAAAAGGTCAGGAAGAACGCAGTTTCGTGACTTTGCTCGGCTTTCAAGGGGCGCAAAAGCAGCTCGAACAAGTAGGACATTTGGCTCTGGAAAGCTTGCAGAGAATTTCTTTGCAGGCTTTTGCTCTGGAGCAACTCATTCAATTCAATCAATCTCGACAAGTATGAGACTGGATCTTTTGCTGGTGCACAAAAAGCTGGCTTTTTCGCGATCCCATGCGCAGGAGCTGATTGGCGCCGGTCAGGTTTTTCTCGTTTTAGAAAACGGAAAAAAAAAGCTTTTACAGAAGGCGAGTCAAGATCTCAGTGAAGCGGTTTTACTTGAGGTAACGGAAGGGCCGGCGAATCGCTATGTTTCTCGGGGAGGCCTTAAGTTAGAAGGGGCCTTGGACCGAATAGGCCTGTCAGTAGATGGATTCAAAGTTCTCGATATCGGCATTTCCACAGGTGGCTTTAGCGACTGCCTACTGCAGCGAAATGCCGCTTTCGTTGAAGGAGTTGATGTGGGCCACGATCAACTCAGTCCCCGTTTGCGAGGGCATCCACGCCTTCACTTGCGCGAGGGCGTCAATGCCCGGAATTTAAATCTCGAATTCAAAAGCGATCGGGCTCCTTTTGATTTGATCGTCATGGATGTGTCGTTCATCTCGATCACTTTGATTTTGCCAAATTTAAAAGATCTGCTGACGAACCCGGGTTTTTTACTTACTCTGGTCAAACCACAATTTGAGGTGGGGATGACAGGTCTTGGCAAAGGCGGTATCGTTAAAGACAAAGCTCTTTATGCGCAGGTTCAGATGAAAATATCTGCAGAGTGTTTGAAAGCTGGCTTTATCGTGAAGGATTATTTTGAATCGCCCATTGAGGGGAAAGAAGGCAACCGTGAGTTTTTCATTTTTGCACAGAAGAAGTTTTAAAGTTCTGCTCGCGGCAAGTTTGGCTCTGACCGGCTGCCAAAGTTTAAGAACGCGCGAGGATATTCAGCGAGAGCAGCAACCCAAGCCGCATGGCAGTCCCTCAGCCCCCGTGCTGCCGGCGCCGACCTTACAGACCGAGCCTATCGTGCATCCCTCGGAGCAAGCTCCGCTGGCGGCTCCAGCTCCAGCTCCTATGCCTGACGTCCCTCGCATTGCCCTCATTTTAGGTGGAGGAGGGGCCAAGACCTATGCTCACATTGGTCTCTTGCATGAACTCGCTCGTTTAAAAATTCCTATTTACGCCGTGGGCGGGATTGAATTTGGCGCCCCCATTGCCGCTCTTTTTGCGAATAAAGAGCTCGCGAATGACGTCGAATGGCAGATGTTCAAGATGAAGGATGAAGACGTCATTAAAAAAAGTCTTTTGAGCGCGAACAGTAAATCTTCAGACATGAGATCCATGGATGATTTCATTCGCACCACCTTTGGAAAATTGCGGGTGGAAGATATGAAGCTTCCCTTCGCCTGTCCTGCTTTTAACGTCGCTAAGAATCAAGTTTACCTGATGAGCCGTGGCTCCATTGACGCGCTTTTACCTTACTGCTGGCCCTATCCGCCCCTCTTCAAAGCTTATAAAAGCAACGTCAGCGCCATTCGTGAGGTGAAGATGCTTGCAGATTATTTGCGTTCGAAAGGGGCGAACTACGTTGTTTTCGTTAATGTTTTGGCTGGCCAAAGAAAATCTTATATAGGCGAGGTTGAAAGCTTCGATAATATTGTCTGGAGCGAAATCGCGGGCCAGTACGCTCGTCCGCAACCCGGGATAGATGCAGTCATTTCCCTGAATACCCAAGAGTATGGTATAATGGATTTCGACAAGCGTCGTGATATTATGCAAAAAGGGGCCGATTCGGCCACAAAATCTCTCCACGGACTTGCAAAAAAATGGGGTCTTTAGTTTTAAAAAGAGGGAATCAAGTATGAGAAAACCAATTTATGACATGACTATTTTTTCTGAAAGACGTCGCAAGGCGGGTGAGCAGATTCCGGGCGCGGCCCTGATCATCGCGGCTCATCCAGAGCACATCCGTAATCACGATGTTGGTTTTGCTTATCGCCAAGACTCGAATTTATTTTATCTCACGGGATTTGAAGAGCCGGAATCCATTCTAGTCTATCGGCCCGGCCTCGCTCCCGAAACTGTGATGTTTGTGCGTAAGCGGGATCCTGAAAGAGAAACCTGGGATGGCTTCCGTTATGGGCCTGAAGGTGTGGAACGTGAGTTCAAAGTCGATAAGGCCTATCCTATTGATGAATTCCAAAAAGTAGCGCCGCAACTTTTGAAGGAAGTCGAAAAAGTTTACTATCGCCTTTATAAAAATCCCGAGATGGATTTGAAAATCCAAAATGTTCTGGAAACGGTGCGATTGCAACAGGGCCGAACTGGCTACGGTGTCCTCGCTATTTACGATGCCGACACTTTGCTTGGTGAAATGCGCTTGGTGAAATCTGATTACGAACTTTCGCAGTTGCGTGAAGCCTGCGAGATTTCGGCACAGGGTCACGTTGCGGCCATGCGCTTCACTCGCCCAGGCGTCAATGAACGCCAGGTGCAAGCGGTTCTCGCTCATCATTTTTATATGAACGGGGCGGCGCGCGAAGGTTACAATTACATTGTGGCCTCGGGCAGTAGCTCGACGACTTTGCACTATAATTTCAATGATCAAAAGTGCAAAGATGGAGATCTGCTTCTGATCGATGCGGGGGCTGAGTATAATTATTATACCGGGGACATCACCCGTACTTTTCCGGTGAATGGAAAATTCACCGATGAACAAGCCCGTGTCTATCAGGGTATTCTAGATCTACAAAAAAAGATCATCGATTTCGTGAAGCCAGGGGTTGTTTTTAAAGAGCTGCATGAAATGGGAACCTCTTTGCTCACAGATCTCATGCTGGAGCTTGGCCTGCTTTCGGGTCGCAAGAGTGATATCATCGCGGCTCTCCAACAGAAAAAATATTATCCCCACGGGATTGGCCACTGGCTCGGAATGGATGTTCACGATGCCGGTCTCTACTATAGAAAAGGTGAACCGCGACCGATCGAAGCCAATATGTGCTTTACCGTTGAACCAGGCCTTTACATTCCGGCGGATGATACCTCGGCTCCGAAGGCTTATCGGGGCATTGGCATTCGTATCGAAGACAATGTGCGGGTGACTTCAAATGGCTGTGAGAATATGACTTCTTCGGCACCTAAAGAAATCGGCGAACTCGAAAAAATCATCGGGAAATCTTAATATCCTTCCTTTGTTGGAATATTAGGGTTGCGATATTAGGCAGTGCTTCTGAAAAAAAGGCCCTCATTTGGCTCGTTCTCTCTTCAGATCGAAATAAACGGGTGCTTATCTTCGAAAAATCCGGTATCGACTTTGCTTAAGGGACACCTATCGTCTACTTATAAGGAGTTCCATATGTTCGCAAAAATGATTCTTCCCCTTCTTGCCGTCGTTCTTTTTAGCGGTTCAGTTAAAGCCTCTAATGATGCGAAAATCCGCCTCGAGAAAGGTAAAATAACGGCTAAAAATGTGGACGAACACAGCCTGCGAGATTTGGTTCTCGATTCGATGGATGACAATGACGAGCTCAGTTCCAATCTGAGTAAGCGATGTTACGAAGGTAGTCAGGAAGACGTTTACGATCTGATTAGTAAGCTTGCAGAGCAAAAGCCAAAGATGAATGTTGAATACAAAGAAAATGCGAACAGCATTTTTTTGAAATTAAACTACCGCAAGCACGATTCGATGTCTGAATTCCATGTTCTTATTGAGGAATGTAAATAGAAACTGCTTAAACAAAGCGATGGCTGAGCCAAGAATTTTTCTTGGCTTGCTCCTGCAATTCCATTTCTGTTTTGAAAAGAGCGTCCTCTCTTGAGGCTGCACTCACGGCCAAAGCCACATGGGTCGCCGCTTGCAAAAGCTGCAGATCCCCCGTTGTATTCCCCGCACTCAAAAAAGGCTTTCTACCGCCGGTCCGCTCGAGCAGGGCATCGACTTTTCCTTGGCGGTAAGTGATAATGCCTTTTTGTTGGTCACTGACGAGACTTGACTGGACCTTGGTCTCGATGCCAATGACGTGATCAGAGTCGAGACCCACGAGTTGGGCACCAGGTTCTACGGCCCACTTGACCGAAGCCGTGACGATAAAAACCTCTACATTTTTCCCGAGCAAAAACTCAATGAGTTTTTGCTGTTCCTGAAAGACCGGGATAGGTTGTGCTTCTGTGACAGCCTGCTGGGCCCATTCCCGAACTTTTGTTAAGGAAACCCCTTTGTTGAGCTGAGCGAGCCAAAGATAAGCTTCGCGAGGGTCGTTATTTTTTTTCTTGAGCTCATGATAGTGATCCCAAGGATTTTCCGGAAGCGGAACAAGTTTTTTTTCAATTTGATGCTGGAAAAAAGTTTCACCCAAATCAATATCCCAGAGCGTTCCGTCAGCGTCGAATGCGGCCACGGGACGAGGATGAATTTTCAAGGCTGCTTCGACAGACTGTTCAATATGGTTCCAGATGTCTTTGGAATATTCTTTGTATTTCATATCGGAGTAGTATGAAATAGGTTCTAAAGAATGACAAGGAGAGCGGCGCCATATGAGCCTTTTTTGCCGTATAATTCAACTCGACGACTTACAGCTACTTCTTGATCTAGAAGCTAAAAAACTCCAGGAATCCATTCCAGACGAAACTGATCGCATGTTTGCTCAATGGAATTCTCGCGCGCGCAAAGAGGCCATCGAACACTATCTTCCCATGGGCTGGAGTTTCTTGGCCTTGGATGCGGATGAGCAACTCGTCGGTTATTTTATTGCGCAGCCTCTGCTTTTTTTGGACGGACAAACCCAGAGCCTTTGGGTCGAGCATTTGCAATACACCAGCCTGCAGGCGCGTGATGAGCTATGTGATCTCGCCTACAAACTTTCTCGAGAGAAACACTTTCAGCGCGTTTACTTTCCGCAGGCCAACGGGGTTTTGAACTCGGTGACAGCTTTTAAAGCAGAGACCTGGCAACCTGCCGCTCTGATGATACGCACATCAAAGGTTTCCACATGAAAAATTTTTCCTTTCGCGAGCGACAATCCCATTTAGAAAAATTTAGTAAGGAAGATTTTGATCTTTTGATCATCGGTGGAGGGATCACCGGGGCCGGCGCTGCGCGAGATGCGGCCGCTCGTGGAATGCGGGTGGCGTTGATTGAGGCCAACGACTTTGCTTCGGGGACCTCTTCCCGCTCGAGTAAACTCATTCATGGGGGGATCAGGTATCTTGAGAATATGGAATTTAAATTGGTATTCGAGGCGCTGAATGAGCGCAGCAAATTGTTTGAAATGGCTCCGCACCTTGTTCATCCTTTGCGTTTTATGATTCCCCTCTACAAAAATAGCCGAGTGGGAATGTTGAAAATGGGTCTTGGCATGTGGCTGTACGACGCCTTGGCTTTATTTCAAGCGCCCGAAATGCACGAAAGATTGGATGCCTCCGAGTCCATTCAGCGCATGAGCGCTATTCAAGCCTCTGAGTTGGAGGGATCCTACATTTATTCGGATGCTTATATGGATGATGACCGTCTCGTTCACGAAACCCTGCGCTCGGCGAGTGAGGGCGGGGCTTGTTGTGTTAATTATGTCAAAGCGGTCGGAGTTGAATTCGATTCGGCGGGACAGATCACTCATGTCGAATGTCTAGATCAGATTTCGCAGAAAAAATTTAAAATCAAAGCCACCCATGTCGTGAGCTCTGTGGGTCCTTGGACCGATCAGGTCGCCCATTCTTTCTTTAAAGAATGGAAGGACGTGCTGCGCCCGACAAAGGGAATTCACCTCACCCTCTCTAAAGATCGGCTGCCTCTTTCCAGCGCGGTCGTGATGGCGGCCGAAAAAAGTGATCGTATTATTTTCGCCATTCCTCGCCACGAGATGGTCATCGTGGGAACAACCGATACGGATTTTAAAAATTCACCCGAAAAAGTCAGTGTAACCCCTGAAGACGTCAAATATCTTTTGGAAGTTTTGTCCCAATATTTCCCTGGGGCCAAAATCACTGCCCAGGATATTATCGCAAGCTATGCAGGCGTGCGGCCCCTCGTTAAGGATGAATCCTCTAGCGAAGGGAAAACAAGTCGTGAGCACGTGATTCTCAGTGATCCTCGCGGAATCACTTTTGTGGCGGGGGGGAAGTACACCACCTATAGGCTCATGGCTGAGCAAGTTATTGATGCGGCTCTTCAAAATTTCAAATTTGACCATCGTGCTCGATTCAAAAAAGGTGACACGACCCAGGCCCTGAATTCCTATACCAACGTCGATGCCTTTCGCCAGGCACAGAGCCATATTGATGTCTGGAGTAAGCAGTTTGCACGGCCTTTGGCGGAGGTTCGCCTTCTTGCTCAACGCTATGGGCTTGAGGCCGAAAAAATCATGGACCAGTTCCCTTCGACTTCGAGTTATTGGCAACTCGAGGCCTACCAAGCTATTGAAAATACGATGTGCTTGCATCTCGTTGACTTTTACTCGCGCCGAGCTCCCTTGTTTCTAGCGCGTCGAGATCATGGACTGCCTTTTCTTGAAGAGATTAGCCATGTTTTTCAAAGTTTATTGCATTGGTCTGATGAGCAAAAGGCTAGTGAGCAACAGCGAGTCAGGTCTTATATGGACCAAGAATTGGACTGGAAAAAGCATCTTCGTTGAGATGATTTTTTGGGTGCGTCAAAATAATGGCAGGATAAGTGTAAATATCTGCATTGACTCTCGTTTTTGAAAAATCTAGACTTTCTGTATAAGAGCCAGCTTTAAGCGCAATCGAAACGAGAGTCAGAATGGCATTTTTTGATAAAATTACAGATTATTTTTCCAATGATATCGCGATTGATTTAGGAACAGCCAATACGCTTGTTTACGTCAAAGGGAAAGGCATCATTTTGGATGAGCCCTCCGTTGTCGCCGTTCAAAAAAATTACCGTGGTATGCAAAATCGTGTCTTGGCTGTTGGTAAAGAGGCCAAAGACATGCTGGGGCGTACACCAGGAAGCATCGTCGCCATTCGTCCCATCAAAGACGGGGTCATTGCCGATTTCGAAGTGACTCAATCCATGCTCAAATATTTCATTGGTAAATCCATGGGAGAAAAAAAATCCTTTATTCGTCCGCGCATTATCATCTGCGTCCCTTACGGAATCACTCAGGTTGAAAAACGCGCGGTCAAAGAGGCCGCGCAGTCCGCGGGTGCGCGAGAGGTCTACCTGATCGAAGAACCGATGGCAGCCGCGATCGGCGCGGGACTTCCCATCACCGAACCGTCAGGCAACATGGTTGTAGATATGGGCGGCGGAACAACGGGTGTGGCCGTTATTTCGTTGGGTGGAATCGTCTATTGCAAATCCATCAAAGTCGCCGGTGATAAATTTGACGAAGCCATCATCAATTACGTTCGTCGTCAGTTCAACTTATTAATCGGTGACCGAACGGCCGAGAATATCAAGATTGCGATCGGTAACGCCTATCCTTTCGAAGAAGAAAAAACGATGGAAATCAAAGGTCGCGATCTTGTGGCTGGGGCGCCAAAGACAATCGAAATCACCAGCTCCCAAGTGAACGATGCCCTGATGGATCCTCTCTCGGAAGTTGTCGATGCCGTTCGTACGGCGCTTGAAAAAACTCCACCAGAATTAGCATCCGACATCGTCGATAATGGAATTGTTCTCACCGGTGGCGGAGCCATGCTGGCGAATCTAGATGTTTTATTGCGTGAACGAACGGGTCTCCCGGTTTCAATCGCTGAAGACCCTCTCAGCTGCGTAGTGATGGGCTCTGGAAAAGTTCTGGATCAACTGGATCTTTTGCGACAGCTAACCGTCGACTAAGGAATATATGAGTGAGTCTGATGTTAAGGCTATCGCTCTGTTTTTCTACTTCGCTTTCTTAGATGATAGAAGGGCGATGGAAGCATCGACTCTTGCCATCACCATTTGCAAAGAAAAAAAAAGCCGCAACCCTTCTTTGCGCAGCAACATTGCTATTGTGGCAGCTACCCAGACGATTTGGAGCAAATACAAAATGCGTGTGGTGCGAGGTCGCCCCAATACGTCTGTTGAATCAGGTTGGCTTATTCCCAGCGGAATTGACTTGGGGCCTTGGCGCGAGTTTCAGAAGAATGCGAGCCAGGATGAATTGTTGACGGTTATTTGGTCCAAAATTTTGAACGTCACCGATGAGGATATTTCAGAGGGACTGGGGATTACTCAAGGAACTATCCGTTACAGATTGGGGCGCGCCCTTCGCAAACTGGGCAGCATGAACCAAGTGGTGAAAAATAAATATGTCTGATAAGCAGGAGATTCCTCTATCAAAGAAAGGTCAGCGCGAAGTTTCATCTTTTGTGGGGCATGAATTACTTTATGATTTTTTGTGCAATAAATTAGATGATGAACGCCGTCGGGCCGTTGAAGAGCACCTGAAGTTTTCTCGAGATGCCCAAATGGACCTTAGTAAAATTCAGGCGGGGCAGAGTTACGCCGAACGACTTTCCCAAACCATCGTTTCTCAACCCGTCATCGAACAAATTAATTCGCCAACGACCTACTTGACGGGACTTTTACAAAAATCCAATTTCGATAAATGGCCTGTGGGATTGAAGTGGGGCCTTGAGGCCTTGGTTGTGGTCAGCTTGATCGTGATTTTACTCACCGTTGCTCCGTGGGAAAAGGTCATGAAGATCGGTGTTTCTTCGAGTTCAAAGGAAGTGATTCTGGCCGAAGTCACCAAAGAGAAAAAAGCGTCTGACGATGCGACTGAAAAATCAAGCCCTGAAGAGCCCGTTAAATTCGCCGATGAAGGGACGCCGCAAGCGACTGTGGCCGCCTCTCCTGCGGCCGGTGTGAAGACTGCTCCGACTCCGGCTGCGCCGGTCAAAGTAGTGGCCGCGGCTCAACTCAAGCCTTCGACTCAGGCGAAGACTCCGTCAACAGCGGTGTCGGCCAAAGAAAAAGCGGATGGTTCTGAAACGGAAGATGCTAGTAAGGCCGTCTCGGGTGGATTTCTGTATCGGGGCTCTATTAAAATCACGAACATTGCAATGAACGGCCCTAAAATCACCGAAAAAATCAATGAATTGGGCGGTCGCAAAGCTGGGGACGTCGAGTTGGGATGGCAAAAAACACCGACATCTATGTATTATCATTTCACCATTCCCGAAGCGAAGTACCCTGATCTACTAACCTTCCTCTCTGATTATGGAAAACCTAAAATTTCGAAAGAAAAGCATCCTCGTGTCATGCCCGATGGTATCATCCGTCTCATCGTCACAGTGGACGAAGAATAAAAAGTGAAAACTCTGCGTCGGAAACCACGCCGTTCCCTCCGCACAATTCTTATCGTGTGGTTCTTTCTTTTCTCGGTTATCCCGCTCGCGTTCATCACTCTGTATTCGATGTTGAAATATGAAAAGGCCATCGACCATGAGCTGTCCCAGCGTCTCAGCGGGAATGCCCGAGAGATCAGCGTGATTTTAGCAGACTACCGTGCCGGTCTGGTCCAGAAACGAGATAAATACGTTCGTGACCCCAACCTTCAGTACCATCTCTCGGTTGGCGAGGGGACGACGGTTAAAAATATCACTGGTCAATGGCTGAAGCAGGATCTGAGTTCGAGCATCACGGCTTTCAATCGTGATGGCCGCATGGTGGCGTCTGTTTTTAAAGATGATAAGGGGGATGTTCGTAGCTATATCCCTTCGCAACAGGCGATTTTCTTATCTGCAAAATACATCGCGCATTTAAAAACCAATGAAGATATCGGGCTTGCTGAGTTCACCGAAAATCAAAAGATGTCTTTGATTTTAATTTCTCGGGTTTTGAACAGTACTGGACGGATGACCGGTTATATCGAGCAAATTATTGATTTAGACGGTCGTTTTCTCAGCCGTCTCCGCTCCCGATTGAAGCTTGAAGTCATTCTTTTCAAAGACAATGGACAGATCGTCGTGGCCAGTCATCCTGACTTTTATCTTTATAAAAAAGATTTTTTCCGGAAGTATTTTCAGCCAGGAGGCGATACTTTTTTTGATTTGAATATTCGCACCAATCCTTACGGATTTCTGCTTTATCCTCTGGAGTGGGACAAAACGACTTTTTACGTGGCTTTAGGGGCCTCTAAAGGGGAATCGAAAGCCGTCTTAAAGAACGTCAATTATACTTTTTTGACCGTGGTGGCCGCGGTCATTTGCCTTTTGATTTTAACCATTTTTGTGACTTCGAGCTGGGTTTTGAAGCCTTTGTACGAGCTCGTCGATGCCCTGCAATCCTTCGAGGCCCAAGAGCAGTTGATCACTATTCCCGTCAAAAATGATACGGAGGTGGGCCTGCTCACCGAAAGCTTCAATGAAATGAGCAAAAAAATCTGGCAGGCCCGATCGGACTTGCGCAAAAAGATCACCGAGCTTGAAAACACAAATCATGAACTGAAAGAAACCCAAACAAAACTTGTTCATTCAGCCAAGATGGTTTCACTAGGGCAGTTGGTGGCGGGCGTCGCCCATGAGTTGAACAATCCCATTGGCTTCATCAACAGTAATATGACCCATCTTAAAGATTACTCTGAAAAATTAATTGAGATCGTCAATGTGGCCCAGACCAATCCTCAAAAGCTAGAAGAAGTGAAGGAAGAGCTCGACTTCGATTACATCACTAAAGATATGCCGAAACTCATCGCTTCTTGCCAAGACGGCGCCCGTCGTACGCGAGACATTGTTTTGGGATTGAGGAATTTTTCGCGCCTAGAAGAAGCGAAACTTCAGGAAATTGACATTCACCAAAGCCTGGATACGACCCTCAGCCTGCTTCAGGGTGAAATTAAAAATCGTATTGAAGTCCATAAGTCTTACGAGCCGATGGCGCATATTCATTGTTACGCGAGCCAAATCAATCAAGTTCTCATGAATATCCTTTCGAATGCCGTCCAGGCCATTGAAGGAAATGGTCAGATCTGGATTTCGACGATGGCCATCAAGGACTCCAGGGATCGCAAAGGTCGCGTGCAGATTTCGATTCAAGACAGTGGTAAAGGAATGAGCGCGAAAACCGCGGAAAAAATATTTGATCCCTTTTTCACAACGAAAAGCGTAGGTCAGGGGACGGGCCTGGGGTTGAGTATTTCGTACGGCATTGTCCAAAATCATGGCGGCGATATCCTCGTTCGCTCGGAAGAGGGTGTCGGTACGGAGTTCACGCTCATTCTCCCCATCTTTCCCCCTGTGAAAGACGTTGAAAAATCTTAAAAATGTCTCTTTTTAAGACGCTTCCACGCTTTTCCCATTTTTCTTCCGCCGCAGGGATTTAATTTTGCCCTCAAAAATCCGATAAGATGGGGGATTGATTATGAAAATACTAAAAAGCCTGAATCCTAAAAAAATGAAAAAACGCGACAACTCCATGTTGTTGGCTCTGCTTTTATTAGGAGGTGCGGCGGCCCTTTTGTTGTTCAGTCTGCTGCCGGATCGAAATTCTGGTTCTGAGGTCGTCTACTCCAAGAACTTCGAGGATAAAGTGAACCGGCATCTGATGTTCACTCAAGAAAAAATGGAACTTCAACGGCAACGCATGATCATTGAAAACCGGGCCTTGGCTCCGGATTATGACAGCACAAAGCCCGAAAAACTTTACCAGGCCTCGGCCAACAATATCGATACGCCCTCTGAAACTCACGCGGATGATGTCGCCAAGGAGTTGGGCCGTGTAGAAACAGAAACGAAAACGCCAACGCCCCATGAGCTGATCCAGACCGAGCTCTTCAATCAGCAGCAGAGTAAAGAGTACACAGCCGCCTACAAAGAAGAATACGCAAGGCAATTCATCGCGAACGCGGCCCGGAGTGGCTGGGATGTGAAGTTAGGGGATGATTTCAGGGTCCTCTCGGTCACCCCCATTCGAAATCCCTCTAATCAGATGAATCTTTTCCATTCGAACGGAAAATCCGCGCAGTAAATTTTGTTTTGATAAAGCCGAAATCCGCTAAGCTAAAGTACTTGTTCTCACCAATTATCAAGTGATCGATGAGCGAAATTTCCAACAGATGGCCAATCTTCTGCAGTCTTTTCGTTTCTTTAATATCCTGTTCGGAAGGTTGGCAGTCATTACTGGGATGATTGTGCACAATGATGAAAGCCGTCGCGTTTTTTAAAATCAGAAAACGGAAAATATCACGTGGATGCAGGGGGCAGGCGTTCACCGTGCCCTTGAAGATCATTTCCTTTTCAATGAGCTTCAGCTGACTATTCAGGGCGAGGGCCCAGACCTCTTCGGCAACAGGGTTGAAATGGTCCTTAATGAGGTGGAAGGCTTGTATGCTGCTGTGAATCTCAACCATGGAGGGTGCCTATGCAAAATTTAGGGAGCCTCAGGTCAGAAAAAAGTCCTGTTAGATTAATCCTTTACGGACTCTTCCGTGAGCACTTGCCAGCACCGGACACTGCGCATAGACTCTGTATCTAAGCGTGACCTACAATCTATGAATTCTACGAGGACGAATATGCTTAAGAACTTTTTTGTATTGATGATAGCTCTTTCAACATTGGCAGTAACGGCTTGCGGACCAAAAGCCTTCGTCAAAGGAACTTACGACGATACCAATCGCGAAAATTTAATGAACGATCAATGGTCAGAAACAGATATGCAGAAGGCCGCGGCTGATCTCGTTGCCAGCATGATGAAGCATCCATCGATTGCCAATGCAAAGACTCCCCCCATCGTGATGGTCACGAATTTACAAAATAAAACCAGCGAACATATCGATACCCAAAGCATCATGGACATGGTTCGGGTCGAAGTGATGAACACGGGAAAAGTTTCGTTCATCGATAAGGAAGCTCGTCAGGACATCTCCGATGAATACAATTATCAAAATTCTGGAATGGTGGGCGGCGAGACTAAAAAAGGCCCGGGCGGCCAAGTCGGTGCTGATTTCATCATCAATGGACGTCTTGATTCCATCGTTCAAGAGGTTGGTAAAGACAAGAGCGTCTATTACAAATTGACTCTGAATCTGACAAATCTGAAAACCTCGGTCATTACCTGGTCCAATCATAAAGAGATCCGAAAAACATTTAAGAAGAAATCAATTGGTCTATAGAATATGATTTTGAAATCACAAAGACTCGCCCAGAAAGCGGGTCTTTTTTTTATTACTTTTCAAATAGTTGCCTGCGCGACCTACCAGGGTAAAGTTTCGGGTTCGCAAAAACTCCTTGAGCAAGGCCAATTCAAAGAGGCCGCTGAAAAGCTTAAACCCCTCGCTGAAAAAGAGGGCGGTGATCAACTCGCTTACCTGATGGATTACGGCACAGCTTTGCAACTCGCCAGTGAGTTCAAAGAAAGCAATTCGATTTTTTTAAAGGCCGATAAGCTCGTCGATCAGTTGGATTATCACTCGGTTTCGCGAGTGGCCGGGTCGATGCTACTCAGTGAAGAGATGGTTCAATACAAGGGCGATACCTTCGAAAAAATCTTTATCAATGCCTTCTTGGCAATGAATTATTTATCCTTGAATCAGTTGGATGACGCCCTTGTTGAATCCCGACGGATGAATGAAAAATATTTAAAATACCGGCAAGACGATAAGAAAAAATTCGAACTGAACGTCTACGGGAAGTATCTTTCTGCCCTCGTGTGGGAAGCGGACCATCAATATGATGATGCCTATATTGCTTATTCGGAAGCCTACAAAATTGATGATACCATTCCCGCATTGCGTGCCGATCTTATCAGGACTGCCAAACTTTCTCGACGCATGGATGATTATGCGGACTGGAAGAAGCAATTCCCGGAAGTGAAAGAAACTCCCCAATGGTATGATAAATCCTCGGGGGAGCTTGTGGTGATTTTCCAGCAGGGTTGGGGACCTCGAAAGGCCGCGAACCGAGCGAACTATGAGTTTCCAGTGTTGCGGCCCATCTCAACCGAGACCAAACGGGCGCGAATAACGATTGATAATGAATCTTCGATTGAAAGCCGCTTGGTTTACAATGTTGAGAGCGCCGCGATTAAAACTCTCGAGGATGATCGTCTGGCTCTGATCGGTCGAAGGCTCGCGGGAACGGCAACCAAGGCGGTTGTCGCCGACCAGGTCCGTCAAAAAAATGAACTTTTAGGAGCTTTGACTTATATTGCCTTGAAGGCGTCGGATCGTGCCGACTTAAGACAGTGGTCTACTCTGCCGCAAACAATTCAAATTGCTCGTATTCCTTTGCGCCCGGGCAAGCATATTCTGAATATTCAAGGTTTGAGATATGATGGATCGACGACGAACGACCATGATGTTCAAAATATCGAAATTAGACCAGGCCGAAAAAACTTTGTCCTTTGGCGCTCTGTAAACTAAAAAAAAGGACTTACTTTCGTAAGTCCTTTTAATTTTTTTTAGAAATCTAGTATCGTTCTGCAGCGAATCTGTTCAAATTGAAGTTTGACAGTTTAGTTATTCAAACCAAAGTTTGAACTTGGCAAGTTTGGAGTTTCCTCGTCTTGCTGAGCACCTGGAAGAACAGTCGCTTTTTCAGCAGCCACTTTAGCAGTTGTGTCCGTATTGTAGCGAGTTGCTGCGTTGGCTACGCGATTTTCCAAATTCTGCTTCACATCATCCGTTGAAGCGCGTTCAATGTTGGTATTGTTCGCTTGTTGCTTCGTCATGTAGTCTTGAGGGAATGCACCCAATTTAGCAAGGTATCCAGAAATGCTGCCATTGCCATTTTGAATGATTTCGCGAAGTGTAAACAGAGGAGCATATTGAGATGCTTTCTTTTCCGCTTCGAAAATGATTTGCGTCAATGTTGCAGCAGTGATGTCGTTTTTCGATTTGTTATCGATGACCATCACTTCTTCGTTCGTGCGAATCATTTTCGCAATGTCATCCAGTGTGACATAACAGCTCTGTTGTGTGTCATAAAGCTTGCGATTCTGATAACGCTTAATGATTTTAACTTTAGAGTTCGGTTTAGAGTTCATAGTTTCGTTTTGGTTGATCAAAAGTGCCTCCCAATTTGAAATTCTTCCAAGTTTTTAAGGGGATACTTCTCTTAATGATTCGCTGTCCCCTCAGATGGCGGCAAATTAGCTCTGCCGCCACATGTTGTCAAGCTATCCAAAACCGAAAAGTCTTAAAAAGAAACAACAGCTTTCTTCTCATCGGCTTAAACAACCAACGATTTTACTGACTTTTGTCTAAAGTTTCTACCTAGCCTTCCGATACGATCAAGAGAAGCCTTCGGCTGGGGTGGATAGATTGATGAAAGTATCAGAAAATCAAGAACTTAAGTCATCAAACATTCTCGTTATGTTAGGCCTTCTGGGCCTTTGTCTAAGCATCATATCAACCCCCTGGAACCGAGGAATAACGGATCCCAATTCGACTAAGGCGCTGCAACGCGCTGAAATCGTTGGATACCAGCTGGTTCAACTCTATCGCGAAGCGGCAAAAGTGGACTCAACAACGGCCTTAAAAGCCTCAAGGGGTCCCGCCTCGGTGAGCTCCGAAGTTCCTGAATTACGTACAATTGGCACCATGGGTTTAGATCCTTGGGGGCAGCCTTTTCATTATCGCATCCTTTCCGCTGACCAAAACAAACTCCGTGTCTTGGTTTGGTCGTCGGGTCCCAATCAGTCTGTCGAGTCCAATGAACTTGTGGACGAAGACTTTAAGCTCTCTACGCAGCCGACCTTTTCGGGCGATGACATCGGCGTCGTGATGATGATGTCTGTGAATTAACCGACATAGGTCGCGATTACGTCCTGCGGACTCAATCTCCTTCTCAGACAGGCCGAAGAGCTGAATGAAGAAGGAGATCCCATGTATCCATTCACTCGGTCAGCCCTGTTTTCGGCTCTTGTGCTTACTCTTTCAGCATGCGCAAGTTTCCAAAGTGAGAGCGACAAAGCGGTCTATCACGATTCTGCTTTTAATGATTTAAATCGGGCTCCAGCTTCGCTGACGCCGCCCACCCCCTCTTCGGATCCGAGCTCTTCTTTGGACCCGGTTTACCTGAGAACTCAGGCCGATTACTATTTTTCGCTGGGTGAAACCTACAGTCTCAATTCAGATCACAAAAAATCGATTGAATCGTTCAAGATGACATTGAGCTATGACCCGAACTCTCCCACGGTGAATATGCGCCTTGCAGCAGAATATCTGAAAGTCGGGATGTTCTCGGAGGCTGTCAGCCAGGCCGAAGAGGCTGTGAAGAAGGATGCAAATAATGTGGATGCCCATTTGCTCTTGGGCGGACTTTATTCAAGTTTAAAATTTTACCCAAAAGCTCTTGAGCAGTACCAGGATGTTTTGAAATTAAGCCCTAAAAATACCGACGCCCCTCTTTACATCGGCGCTGTCTATTCTGAACAGAAACAGTATGACAAAGCGGTCAAATATTTTGAAAGTTTACTGAAGAATTCAGAGTACTCTTCCCCTTACCTCGCTCATTATTATATTGGCCGGGTGCGTTCCGAACAGTCAGAGAAAAAATACCAGCAAGCTGCTGAAGACGCCTATAAAGCCTCGGTCAAAGAAAAGCCCGATTTCGCCGAATCTGTTCTGGCTCTAGGGGCTCTCTATACCAAGCGGGATAAGGAAAAAGCGGCGGTCGCTCTCTATAAAAACTTTCAAAAAGATTATGGCCCTAACAATAAAATCGCCGAGGTTTTGGCCCAAGCCTACATTGAGCAAGAATCTTACGATCTGGCCTACGAACAATTAGAGTATATAGAAGCCTCTTCGGATGAAGCTCTCAATGTCAAAATGAAGATGGCTTTGATTCTGATTGAGCAAAAGAAATATGAAAAAGCAACGGCTAAACTGGAAGAAATTTTGAAAGACGTCCCTGAGTCCGACAAGATTCGTTTTTACCTTGCGGCCGTTTATGAAGAAAGCAATCAGTTTGAAAAAGCATATGAACAATATCGCAAGATTCTACCGCCGAGTCAGTTCTATGCGGAAGCGACCGTTCATTCGGCCTACATCCTGAAAAATAAAAAACAAACAAATGAAGCGATTGTGTTGATGGAAGCGGCGATCAAAGAGCGCAATGATCTTCCGCAGCTCTATGCCATGTACGCGTCTCTTTTGGATGACAAGGGCGACTATAAAAAAGCCGTCGATGTTTTGGGCGGGGCCGTCGAAAAATTTGCGGACAATGCGCAGTTGAGATTTTACTTTGGGACGATGAACGATCGCCTAGGTCATAAAGATATCGTCGTAAGTGAAATGCAAAAGGTTCTCGAAATTGATCCTAACCACGTTCAAGGCATGAACTATTTGGCCTTCACTTGGGCCGAGCAGGGTGTGCATCTTTCCGATGCAGAAAAGCTCGCTCGCCGGGCGATGACCTTAGAGCCGCAAGACGGATACGTTCTCGATACTTTGGGATGGATTTTATATAAACAAGGCAAACTGGGCGAATCGGTTAAAATGCTCGAAGCCGCCTTTAAGTATCAATCCACAGTAAGTATTATTGCTGAACATCTGGGCGATGCTTATTACAAACAATCTCTGGTTGAAAAAGCAAAAAAAATGTATAAACGCGCCGTCGATTTAGAGACGGACAATCAAAAAGTCCACGAGATTAAAGAGAAAATCACGGCCATTGAAAATCAAGAATTGAGTGGCGGGCGGATGCCAGCCTCAGCCAAGTCTTTTGAAAAGGGCGAATAGAAAGATTCCTAAGCCGGGGTCGTAGAAACCTTCGCGTAGAGATCTTGATAGGAAAAATAATAGACATAGAATTGCAGCGGAAGGGTGAAGATAAGCCCGGCCCCAAAGGGTAAAGCTGATGCAATGAATACGAGAGCTAGAAAAAAACTCAGCCCTAGCAGCTGAGTTTTTTTCTTTAAAAAACCTCGAATGGAAAGAGTCAGGGCTTTGCGTAAACTGATTCGGTCATGAGTAAAAAAACCAATGGCGTGGGCGATGAGTAAGTAAGTCAATGAACAGATCGTCGAAAAAACGCCGACCATGAGGGCCACTAAAACCCAAGAATCATGTCCTTGCAAAAGTCCGATGGCAGAACCCATCATGACTGTCGTCGGTGAGGAAAAAACGGCCAATAAAACAAAAGAAGGAAGGGCCTTTTTTGAAAAGATCTCACGAAAGTGTTTTTTTGGAGAGTCCCATTTAAGGTCGGATTGAAAAATAAAAGCCTGTAGCATCACAAAGAAAAGCGAAGCGATCAAAACTCCCGCGAAATGAATCAATGAGGCTGCATAGAGAGCGGCTAGGGTAAAAATGGCGAGCAAAAGGCTTTCGCGGGGATTTTTCATTTGAAAAGCCCAACTTTGTTTAATCCAGTTCATTGATGTTCACTTCCTTTTCCTCTATGGTAGAGGAATGAAACAAAGTATCCAATCTATTCCAGTTCAAATCTTCCTATTATTTTTAAGTTTCCTCTTTTCTGCCTGCGCAACGAGGGATGGCGTGCCCCAACAAGCGACTTACACCAATGCAAGATGGGAAACAAAAGCCATTGTCAAAAATCCACGCGAAGGCCGAACGAATAGCTTGAAAATTGATATTCTCGGAATTCGTAATGCAAAAATGCGCTTAGAAATTTCGGCCTTGTTCGGAACGCAAGTGGCCAGTCTCGTGATGAGCCCTTCTGATATCAGCTATATTTATTATGCACAAAAAAAATTCTATTCGGGACGAAATTCCGAGAGGGCCTTTGCGGGCCTTTTGGATCTGCCTCTGCATCCGATGAATCTGAGCTATATTGTTTTTGATCAACCTCTGGTCGGCCCAGGATGGCATTGCCAGAACGATTCGGCAGGCTGGATTTCTCTGTGTAAGAATCTAGAAAAGGCCATTGAAGTGAAATGGCTCAGCCGAACAGAGGATGGGGAAAAGAGGGTTCTTATCACGGCGCCTAATTTCGAGATGAGTTGGTCCTTTCAAGCCCCCCAGACTTCGGTCCAGTTTAAGACGGAAGTTTTCACTCTGTCTCAACCTGAGGGATTCAAAGCAATACAAATTCATTAACTATTTTCTAACCGTCTAGGATTGAGGCATACTCTAATATAGGAGGAGGTGGACCACCTCCATAGCTCAAGGAGAGATTATGGCCTCAAAGTTTGATCTGAATTCGATCGTCAGCCAATGGGAAAACTCGAGCGCGCAGGCCAAGGCCCATTGGACAGGAACCTTCGAAGAGTACATGGACATCGTGAAGGCAAATCCAAAGGTCACCCGTAATGCCTTTCAACGCATGTACGATATGGTGATTGAGCCTGGCTCAGAAACCTACACGGATTTCAAAAAAGAAGTCACTCGTTACAAGTTTTTCGATGATGCTCAATACAACGGCCGCGATGCCGTGTTCGGTCTCGATGTTCAACTCATGAAGTTGGTCAACGTGTTGAAGGCTGCGGCCCTGGGATACGGCACTGAAAAACGGGTGATCCTTTTGCACGGACCGGTGGGAAGTGCTAAATCAACTATATGTCGTTTACTTAAAAAAGGTTTAGAAGCCTATTCCTTTTCAGACACCGGCGCCCTTTACACATTTGAGTGGATCGATGAGAAAGGGGAGCTGGGAGGACTCTTAGGTAAAGAAAATAAATCCTTCCAAAGTCCGATGAACGAAGAGCCCTTGCTCCTGATCCCGGAAGACATGCGCGCCACCGTCGTGGAGCAACTCAACAAAGGCCAAGAGGGCTCCTACCGGGTCAATATCGAAGGGGAGCTTTCGCCGCCTTCGCGTTTCATCTTTAAACATCTGCTGGAAAAATATAATGGTGACGTGATGAAGGTCCTTTCGCATGTACGTGTGAAGCGCTTCTTCCTGTCGGAAGCCGATCGCGTGGGTATTGGGACCTTCCAGCCCAAAGACGAAAAAAATCAAGATTCAACTGAACTCACGGGAGACATCAATTACCGTAAGATCGCGGAGTACGGTTCTGATTCGGATCCGCGCGCTTTCAACTTCGATGGTGAATTCAACGTGGCGAACCGCGGGATGATTGAATTTGTCGAGGTTCTCAAGTTGGACGTCGCCTTCCTGTACGATTTGCTTGGCGCTTCACAAGAGCATCGCGTGAAGCCGAAAAAATTCGCGCAGACCTACATCGATGAAGTCATTATTGGTCATACCAATGAGCCTGAGTATCGCCGTTTACAGGACAACGAATTCATGGAGGCCTTGCGCGATCGAACGGTTAAAATCGATATTCCTTACATCACTCGCTGGAGAGATGAAGTGAATATTTACAAAAAAGATTTCAACTCGCAAAAAGTTCGCGGTATCAGCATTGCTCCGCACACCGTCGAAATGGCGGCGATGTGGGCTATCTTGACCCGATTGGAAAAACCGAAGAAGGCCAACCTGACTCGTTTGCAAAAGTTGAAACTCTACAATGGCAAAACTCTGCCCAATTATACCGAAGACAACGTCAGAGAGCTGCGCAAAGAAGTGATGCGGGAGGGTCTGAACGGAATTTCTCCGCGCTATATTCAAGATAAGCTTTCAAATGCCTTGGTAGCAGCGCAACAGTCGAACAAAGGTTCGGTGAATCCTTTCATGGTGTTCAAAGAGCTCGAGGGGGGACTTAAAAATCATTCTCTGCTGTCCAATGAAGATCTGAAAACAGAGTACAAGGAACTGCTCGGTGTGGTGATTCAAGAGTACGAAGAAATTATTAAAAGCGAAGTGCAGAGAGCCATTAGCTCGGATGAAAGCGCCCTAGCGCGTCTGTGCTCGAACTACATCGATAACGTGAAGGCTTATACGCAAAAAGAAAAAGTGCGAAATCAGTTCACCGGTAACGATGAGGAACCGGATGAGCGTTTGATGCGTTCGATTGAGGAGAAAATTGAAATCCCCGAATCACGCAAGGATGATTTCCGCCGCGAGATGATGAACTACATCGGCGCCTTGGCCGTCGAGGGCAAAAAGTTCAATTACAAAATGAATGAGCGTTTGCACAAGGCGATCGAACTGAAGATCTTCGAGGACCAAAAAGACAGTATCAAACTCACGACGATCGTCAGTAATGTGGCTGACAAGGACACTCAAGAAAAAATTGATATCGTGAAAACGCGTTTGATCAAAGATTTTGGCTATGACGAAATTTCGGCGACCGATGTTCTGCACTATGTAGCCAGCATCTTCGCGCGCGGTGATAAAAAATAATAATCCATGAATCCCGTGGCGGCCGAGGAGGCCGCTTTTGTTATGGCTATTAAAGAAGACCAAAACAGATTTAAAGATATCGTCAAAGGGAAGATCAAAGAGAATTTCAAGAAGTACGTTTCCCAAGGCGAGATGATCGGGAAGCGTGAGAATGAATACGTCAAAATTCCGCTCCCGCAGATCGACATCCCGACGTTTCGCTACGGTGCTAAGCAACAGGGCGGGGTCGGCCAAGGCCAGGGCGAGCCCGGGGATGGAGTCGGTGAACCTGGCGATGGCCAAGGGCAGGCCGGTGATCAAGCCGGCGAGCATATGTTGGAAGTAGACCTGAGTCTGGATGAACTCGCGGACATTCTAGGCGAGAAACTCCAATTGCCTAATATTTTGCCCAAGGGCAGTAAGAACATCAATTCGGAAAAAACCAAATACTCGGGCCTGTCTCCCGTGGGGCCTGAAGGGCTGCGCCATTTCAAATCCTCCTATAAGAGAGCCCTTAAACGCTATGTCGCCTCGGGAACTTATAACCCGAAAGATCCTGCGATCATCCCGATCCGCCGAGATTATCAATACCGATCTTTTAAAAAAGTCATTCAGCCGCAAACCCGCGCCGTCGTCATCTATATGATGGACGTATCGGGTAGCATGGGCGATGAGCAAAAAGAAATCGTCCGTTTAGAAAGCTTCTGGATCAATACGTGGTTGAAGAAGCACTATAAGGGCCTCGAAACACGCTTCATCATCCATGATGCGAGCGCCCGCGAAGTTGACGAGAATACTTTCTTTCGCACCAGCGAGTCGGGGGGCACCCTGATCAGCTCTGCCTACAAACTTTGTCAGCAAATCATTGAAAAAGATTATCCTCCGAATGAGTGGAATATTTATCCCTTTCATTTCAGTGACGGCGATAATTGGAGTGGGGAAGACACTCGTCTTTGCGTCAAACTTTTGCAGGATTTCTTTTTGCCCAACTGCAACGTCTTCAGTTACGGCCAAGTGGAAAGTAAGTACGGCAGTGGTCAATTTCTCAAAGATCTGCAAAAGGAATTTGGTACGGATGAGCGTCTGACCTTAAGTCAGATCGAAAATCGCGATAAAATTCTCGACTCGATCAAAGATTTCCTCGGGAAAGGAAAATAGGATGGCCAATTTAACACCTGAATTGGAAGCCGAACGTGTCAAGATTTGCCAGATCGCGAAGAATGCGGGGCTTGACTGCTTTGAAACGGTCTTTGAGTTGATCACCTATGATCAGATCAATCAGTTCGCGGCCTACGGCGGGTTTCCCGTGCGCTATCCCCATTGGAAGTTCGGGATGGAGTATGAGCACCTTTCCAAGTCCTACGAATATGGTCTTTCGAAAATATATGAAATGGTGATCAATACCGATCCTTGCTATGCCTATTTGATGGAAGGCAATGCGATGATGGATCAGAAGTTGGTCATGGCCCACGTTTACGGGCATTGTGATTTTTTTAAAAATAATATCTGGTTTTCAAAGACCAATCGTAAAATGATGGACCAAATGGCGAACCATGCGACCCGTATTCGCCGTTACGTCGATCGTTACGGCATTGATGTGGTGGAAAACTTTATCGACGTTTGTCTTTCTTTGGAAAATCTGATTGATCGCTATAGTCCCTACGCCGAGAAATCGACGACTCCGCAGACACCTCAGACTGGTAACCCGCAAGAAGCTTATTTATTGAAGGTCGAGCGTTCCTACATGAGGGACTACATTAATCCGCCGGCCTTTGTTGAAGAGCAGAAAAAGAAAATGGCGGAGCTAGCGGCCAAGTCCCAGCGCTTTCCAGCCGAACCGGAAAGAGATATTCTGAAATTTTTAATTCATCATGCTCCTCTCTCGGATTGGCAGCAGGATATTTTATCGATCATCCGTAACGAAGCTTACTACTTTGCCCCTCAAGGGATGACCAAAACGATGAATGAGGGATGGGCTTCTTATTGGCACGCGAAACTCATGACCGAAAAGATTTTGAATGATTCCGAGATCATCGATTTTTGTGATCATCACAGCGGCACCATGGCGATGGCGCCGAATGGTTACAATCCCTATAAAGTGGGAATAGAGCTTTTACGTGATATTGAGGACCGCTGGAACAAAGGCCGCTTCGGCCGTGATTGGGAAAATTGTGATGATGTGCGTGAGCGGAAGCATTGGGATAAAAAACTCAATCTGGGTCGAGATAAAATATTTGAAGTGCGACGGGTTTACAACGACGTCACCTTCATTGACGAGTTTTTAACAGAGGACTTTTGCATTCGGAATAAGCTTTTCGTTTACAAATTTAATAAAAATACGCAAAAATTCGAAGTCGATACTCGGGATTTCAAAGGGATCAAAGCGCAATTGCTCTTTCACATGACGAACTTTGGTCAGCCGATCATCCGTATTGAAGACGCTAATTTTGAAAACCGTGGGGAACTTTTGTTAAGCCATATGCACGAGGGTATCGATATGCAGCCGGACTTCATGACCGAGTCGATGAAGAATCTTTTCAAAGTGTGGTCTCGTCCGGTGAATATGACGACGGTGATGGATAATGAGCCGCAACTTTTCAGATTTGATGGCAAAGATTTTTCCAACTTCAAATTGTCTCAAGGCCCTGCGGCCTCTCCGGCAGAGGATATTGAAAAGGCAGATTAAAAATGAGCAAGAATATCCGTCTTGTCTATTCAACTGATCCCAAAGAAAATCGCATTTGTCCCAAATGTAAAGAGCTCTTGGCCGAATGCGAGTGCGTATCTTTGGATGCGCCCATCCCTTCGACATTTACGGTCATCTTTCGCCTCGAGAAAAATGGGCGGGGCGGTAAAACTGTTACGGTCCTCGATGGATTGCCAAAAAATGAAAATCTTTTGAAGGACCTCACGAAGGAACTGAAGTCCAAGTGCGGAACGGGTGGAACATATGACTTTTCAGACAAAGCTGGTTTCATCGAAATTCAGGGCGATAAACGCGAAGCCATTAAAAAAATCTTCGACGCCAAGAAAATTCGCTATAAGGGGATGTGACTTGAGTGAAGAGCAAAGTCTTGTGTTCACTTTGAATTATAGGCATTTTTATTAAACAGGAATAAATTCAGGAAATTGAGGACTATTTTGGGCGGAAAAAGAATACTTATCGTCGATGACTACGAAGAAAGCTGTAAATTGTTAGCTGAGATTCTCAGCCCAACTTATGAGTGCTTTTACACATCCGACAGCACATCGGCCTATGAAATGAGTGTGGCGAAAAGACCGGACCTTATTCTGCTCGACTATAAAATGCCGGGCCTGATGGGGGTCGATGTTTGCAAACTGATCCGCGACGACGAATCAATGACGGGAACGCCGATTATTTTTGTTTCGGGCGCTGCGACCATCGATGATAAAATCAAAGCTTTCGAGACGGGCGCGGATGATTTTATTTTAAAGCCTTTTCACGTGCGTGAACTTATTTTGAGAATCAGGGCGCGTCTTTCCAACAAAGATCAAGACGTTTTAGCCGAACTCCGCGCCGCCAATCTGCGCATGAATCTGCTGTCCCGTCAGGTTTTTGTTGATGGCGAAGAGGTCAGTCTCACGCCGAAGCAGTTTGATATTTTGAAGATGCTCGTTCAGGACAAAAATAATCTGGTGACTCGCGATCAATGTTTGAGCGAAATCTGGGGCGACACGGAAGTGACCGCTCGTAATGTGGACTCGCAGATCAACTATCTGAAAAGAAAAATTCATAAATTCAATGGCCGTATTTTGGCGGTGCCGAGTTTGGGTTACCGTTTGGAAGTGCGCGAAAATTAATTTTCGCCGCTCTCTGGGTTGTTCGCTCGACGGTTTTCTTGGCGGCGGCGTTGGAAAAATTTCTTTAAAATGTCGGAACATTCTTCGGCTAAAACTCCGCCCTGAACTTGGATGCGGTGATTGAGGCGAGAGTCTTGGGTGATTTGATAGAGGCTTTCGATGGCTCCGCCTTTGGGGTCTTGAGCTCCGTAGACGAGCCGTGAAACCCTTGCCTGAACGAGGGCCCCCGTACACATGATGCAGGGTTCGAGGGTCACGTAGAGCGTCGTTTCAAGCAAGCGCCATTGTTTCGTTTTTTTTGCAGCTCTTTGCAAAGCGATCAATTCCGCATGACCCAGGGGCGTCTGTAGCGCTTCTCGTAGGTTGTAAGCCTTTGAAATAACTAAGCCATTCCGAACTAGCAAGGCCCCGACAGGCACCTCATTTCGCCGCCCGGCCTCTGCCGCCAGCCGAAGCGCCATCCGCATAAATTTCTCATCCATTCGTTGAAGGTACGCCGTTACTTTTCCAGATGCAATGCATTATTTAAGCCCTCTTCATTCTGCACCAAATGAAGTTTCAATTTGCAGTGACCCCCTTGCTTTGTTATAAACTGCTTCTTTATTCCACATCGAAGGGCAGGTGATTTTCGTGGCATTAGTTAAAATCAAAGACGGGGAAAGCTTTGAATCTGCGTTTCGTCGATTCAAAAAGTCTTGTGAGAAAGCCGGCATTCTTTCTGAAGTAAAAAAACGTGAACATTTCGAAAAACCAAGCGTACGCTTGAAAAAGAAATCTATTTCTGCGCGCAAGCGTGCAGTTAAGAAATCTAAAAAAGGCTGGTCTGCAGAGTAATCTTTTTTAGGAGGTTCTCACTTGGAAATTAGAGATAAAATCATGGCCGATGTGAAGTCGGCCATGATCGCAAAAGAATCATTGAAATTAACGACCCTTCGCTCGCTCCAAGCGGCGATTAAAAATCGTGAAATTGATATGCGTCCCGACGCCATTACTTCAGACGAAGTGATGGCCGTTTTGAAAAAGCTTGTGAAGCAGCGCAAAGAATCGATTGACCAATTTCAGACAGCCGGTCGGCAAGACCTTGTTGATCAGGAATCGGCCGAGTTGAAAATTCTCGAGGCTTACTTGCCGACTCAATTGGGTCGGGAGCAAATTGAAAAAATCGTAACTGAGGTTATTGCAACATTGGGTGCCAAAACCGTGAAAGAAATGGGTCCTGTTATGAAGGAAACCATGGTTCGCACGGGGGGCGCCGCCGACAACAAGATAGTGAGCGAAGTTATTAAATCCAAGCTTTCTTAAATGTTGCGGAAGGTGCATGAGATTTTCTCAAGATTTTATCGGGAGAGTTCTAGAGGCGAATAACATCGTCGACATGATCTCTCAATACACACAGCTCAAACCGAGCGGAAGCGGCCTTATGGGCCGCTGTCCATTTCCGGATCATCAGGAAAAGACGGCAAGCTTTTCTGTCTCTGAACACAAACAGGTTTACCATTGTTTTGGCTGTCATAAAAAAGGCAATCTGCTGACTTTTTTGCAGAATTACAATGGGATGAGCTTTCCGGAGGCCGTCGAGTATCTTGCGGATCGAGCCCACATCGCTCTCCCGGCACCTGAAAAAAATGACTCTTACACGAAACAGGATCAGGTCCTCGAAAAAAAGAAGGCCCTTGCGAAGGTCAACCAATTGGCGGCTGAATTTTTTTCAGACCAATTGAAGCGGGTTTCGGCCGATCATCCCGTTAAAAAGTATATGACCCAGCGCGGTCTCTCGCCCGAGGTGGTGGAGGCTTTCGGAATCGGCTATGCCCCCAACGAGTGGGATGGTCTTGAGCAGTTTCTGGTTCATAAAGGCGTCTCCCTCGCTTTAGCTGAAGAGGCAAAGCTGATTAAACCCCGCACGAACGGTAAGTCGGGTTACTACGATATCTTCCGGGATCGCCTCATGTTCCCCATTCACTCTCCGATGGGAGAAGCTGTTGCCTTCGGGGGACGTATTATTGAACAGGGAGAGCCCAAATATCTTAACTCTCCCGAAACGCCAGTGTTCATCAAAGGAAAAATCCTCTACGGGCTGTCCCAAACGGCGCGGTACATTCGCACGGAAGACATGGCCATTATTGTGGAGGGCTATATGGATTTGGTATCGCTCTACCAGGCCGGGATCCGCAGTGTCGTCGCCACCATGGGAACGGCCCTGACATTGGATCACGGACGTTTATTGAAGCGGATGACTCGGAACGTGGTCGCTCTTTTTGATGGCGACAGTGCGGGAATGGAGGCGGCGGAGCGCAGTTTGCCTCTCTTGCTGGCGGCTGATCTTTACCCCAAAGGTTTGACCTTGCCCAATGCCATGGACCCCGATGATTATGTGAAGGCCCATGGCGCAGATGCTCTCAAGAAGGCCTTGGCCCGCGCTCCCGACCTTTTCTCGCTGATTCTTGAGCGTTGGATGGGGGATTACAAAGCGGAGGCCTCGCAAAAAGTAAAGTTAGCCGACAAGCTGAAATCAATTTTGAATGTCATTCCTGATCAACGCCTGAAGCAGCTTTATCTTGAGGAAGCCTCCCAAAAAATGGGTGTGACCTTCGCTTGGTTGAAGAGTGCCCTAGGGACTTCTCCTCAAGTGATTCAGAACCCAGCGCGTGCTCTGCCGTCCCAAGTGAACGATTTGCTTTCTGCGTCCGTTAACCCACAAGGCCCTCTGGAGGCGTCTGAACGAGAGGAGAGAGAGGCGAAGATCTCTCTGAAGGGGGCGTCAAAAGCGGAATTGATGTTGATCAACGTGGTACTCAAAAGTCGTGCCAATTTCGAGTTTTTTTTGAAAGAAAGAATCTTCGATCACATTACGCATTTAGGAGTAAAAAAGATCCTCGAAAGAGCGATTGAAGTGTATAGACAAGATCTCAATAAATTTGATAAATTGGTCAGTCTGCTGGTCTCATCTGTTGATCAACCGGAACTTCTCTTTACGAGCGAGCCTGCGGGTGGGGGAAGTGATGGTTATAGTGAGGAGTTGGAAATGAAACTTCTACGGGACTGTTTTAAGCGTGTGCACGAGAATTTTTTGCGAGAGCAAGCGAAGCAGATCGCGAAGAGTCTCACTTCCGAAACAAGTTCGGAAAAGTTGGAACAGATTATGAATATTCAAAGGAATCGTTTTTCTTTGAATAAAGGAAATTAGATTAAAGGATGGGGTTTTGATGAATCAAAATGTACCGAATAACAGCCCGAAAGAGCCCGTAAAAGAGCTGACTTTGGCTGAGCAGGAATTCCTTATAAAAGAGGAAATTCAGAAATTTATCAAGCTCGCCAAGGAAAAAACCTCTTTGCTGATCGAAGAGATCAATGAGCTCCTTCCGCCCGAGATTCTTGCGCCTTCGGTGCTGGATTCTTTTATGCAAGCCCTCGAGGCCAATGGTGTAGTGATTTCAGACTTGACTGAAATTAAGTCAGATGAAGAAGGTGAAAGATCCTTCTTGGCCGATCCCGATTCCGAAGACGAAGAGGTCGATGAAGAAGAAAAAGCCGAAAGCGAAGACGTCAAGGGGAACGACCCTGTTCGCCTTTACTTGCGTAAAATGGGAAGCGTTTCGCTCCTGACCCGTGAAGGGGAAGTCGAGATCGCCCGCCGTATTGAAAAAGGGGAGCGGGAAATCGTGCGCGCCATCCTGTTGTCGCCGCAAGGGACCTACGAGATCATTCAATTGGGCCGTCGTCTGGATGAAGGCCGTATCAAGGTCAAAGCGATCTTCCGTGGTCTTGAGGATGAAGAAACTCAGTACGACGAAAAAGAATACATCGATAAAATTCACGAGCTCATCGGCAAAGTGACAGAGTACCAAAAAGCTTCCGAAAAGCAGTTTTCGATTTTGCGCCGGGAAGAGACCAACTCTCCCGCGAAGCAAGCAGCGATGAAAGAATTGAACGTCATGAATGAAAAGCTCATGGCGAATTTTGAGTCCGTGAACTTCAACCGGAAGACGATCAACCGTATCGTGATCAAGTATAAAAACTTGGTGAACCGCATGAGCACTCTGCGCCGTCGGATCAAAGATGGAACCGAAAGGACTTTCTCGAAAGATGTCGCGGCGATGATCGAGCGCTTGAAGGTGATCGAGAGCAATGAAAAAGAATTGACCAAAATGAGTCGTGATACGGGTTTGAATTACAACCGTTTCAAGACCTACGTTATTCAAAGTCAAGAGGCAGAAATTCGCCTCAAACGTCTCGATACCGAAACCGAAATGAATTACACCTGGATCAAAGAAACCTATACGGCGATTTGGAAGGGTGAGCGCGAAGCGGATTTAGCGAAAGCCGAATTGGTGGAGGCGAATTTACGTCTCGTGGTTTCGATCGCAAAAAAATACACCAATCGGGGCTTGCAGTTCTTGGATTTGATTCAAGAGGGCAACATCGGTTTGATGAAGGCCGTGGATAAGTTTGAATACCGTCGTGGCTACAAATTTTCGACCTACGCGACTTGGTGGATCCGCCAGGCAATCACGCGCGCCATCGCCGATCAGGCCCGCACAATTCGTATTCCGGTGCACATGATCGAGACAATCAACAAGTTGGTGCGAACCTCTCGCTATCTCGTGCAAGAGCTGGGACGTGAGCCCATCCCGGAAGAGATCGCCGAGAAAATGGACATGCCGGTCGATAAGGTCCGCAAGGTCTTGAAGATCGCAAAAGAGCCGATCTCTTTAGAGACCCCGGTGGGTGAAGAGGAAGATTCGCACTTGGGCGATTTCATCGAAGATAAAAAGGTGATCAATCCTGCTGAAGCGATCGTTAATCTAAACTTAGCAGAGCAGACCCGTCGGGTGCTTTCAACCCTCACTCCGCGCGAGGAAAAGGTTTTGCGTATGCGCTTTGGCATAGGCGAAGAGTCCGATCACACCTTGGAAGAGGTGGGGCAGGATTTCAACGTGACCCGGGAGCGGATCCGTCAGATCGAAGCGAAGGCTTTGAGAAAGCTACGGCATCCTTCACGCTCGAATAAACTGAAAGCGTTTATTGATAGCTGATTGAGTTTTCTAAAGTAGATCTTTAAAGAGAGGCTGAAAGCCTCTCTTTTTTTATGGAGAGATGACAGGGTTCGATAAGTCCGTCTTGTATTTCTATAAAATTCGGATAAAACAGCCTCGAGGTGAAATATGATGAAATCCATTTTAAGTCTTCTTTTTGTGATCGCTGCCGGCGGGATCGCCCACGCAGACTCTTCAACCACGAGCACTTGCATTTACCGCACAAGCCTAAGCAAAAGCGAAGCGAGCTTTACTGTAGATCGCACGACTGATGCGAACGGCAAATCTGTTCGCACCTTGACCTCTGTTTTAGCCTTCGACGAAATTTATGAGCCCTTGAGCCCGAAGGGCTGCAACGCCCAGTATTGCGTTCATGGACAAATCGACGATTTAGGTTCGACCGAGTATGATCTTTATCCACGCTTCCGCGCGGGCACCGACAAGCTTGAGTCCGTTAAAATGGTCAGTCGCAGCCACATCGCCATTTTAGAAGACGTCATGGACCATTGCCGTGACGGTGGACTGGATTACGAGCAGTAGGAATCTGCGGCGCGAGATGCAATGACATCTCGCCTGACTGTCTTGCCAAGCCTCGGTCAATTCTGCTAAGTTAAATGAAGTCTCAGTTAGCTTGATCCAAGCTGACTTTTTTCATTGGGGAGTTAGCTTAGTTGGTTAAAGCAGCCGGCTCATAACCGGCGGACCGGGGGTTCGAATCCCTCACTCCCTACCATTCTTCTCCAGACGGAGAAATTTGGTCCAACAATTACGAAATTCAAAATTAAAACAAACAGTTGCCGGTAATAGGCTCCCTTAATCGTCCTTCAGCTAATTATAGAGAATCACAGAGGAGAATTTCTGTCGTTGTTGTACGAAAGTCGTTCTCTCTGTAGTGAGCTTCTTATTTGTCGTTTGTTCGCTGACGACAGAGTTTTGGGTCTAGCGCGAAAAGAGCGTTAAGCGGGAAAAGACAACTTCTAGGCAGCAAGTAACGTTTGATCTCTGGTAGCCCAAATTACGGCAGGATTCTTAAGTGGGTGACGAGTCAACAAGTACCTTTCCTTGATTCGATTGTATTTCATGATTTGCAAATCAAGATCCAATTCCTGCAGACGACGAAATGATTCTCTGCCGAAGGACTGAACCACCTTGATCATGATGGGACCTGGGGGACATCGTGTTCCGGCTTCCCAGACTTTGATGTGACGCCGTCTGATCTTCAATCTACGAGCCAATGTTCGAATCGAGCGTCCCTTAAGTTGCCTTTCCGTTCTGAGCAGCATGGATAGTCGTTCACGAATGAGCTGCGCGAACTCATGATCTATTTCGGGATCACATAGTTTCTCAACTTTTATTGCCATACAAATTCTCCGAATTGCATTTTACTTCGCGCGGGGCAGACACCTCTTTTGCTCCCAAGATTCCTATTCCCAGAGTTTCGGTTGCACATCACCAGGCAAGAACCTTGGATGACGAGGGTTGCCCGATGCCGAAACATCCAACATCCATAGCTGGCGGAACAGCTTCTTTACTTCCGAACCCCTATTTCTGTGCTCTCCATCGTCGCCCCATACTGCGATCACTTTATCGTACGTCGCATTGTCAGCAACTTGCCTCAGGACTTCGTTGTTCTTCGGGCCTACTGGCTCTTCTTCACGCATCATCTGCTGCGGGCTCGGCGTGCGAACAGCGAAGAGATTCACGATGTCTATTCCTCCGTATCCCCAAGAGTCAGCACTACGAACGAGCTTCCAGACAGTCGGATCATTCTCTGTTTCGTCCGCGGTCGAGGGATTGAGGCCAACGAAGCAGACCTTCTTCTTCGACTTATCCCAGACGCGAGACAGCTTATAGCGGTAGCGTTTATCTTCGGAGATCTCTGCTGTCGATTCTGTGAAGGTGATGTCTCGTAGTTGTTCTCTCATGTTGTCCTCTGCTTTGCGTATCATCCCATTCGCTGATTTCACGAATCAGCGCGGGATTTCGTTAGTTCTTTGTTAATTAGTTAGTTCGCGCCTTAACTGCTGCCGAAGAATCTCCACCTCAAGTTGGCGGATCGACTTTACTTGGATACTATTGCAGTAACTTCGTCTTCGACCGAACAGTTCCACCAACTCTTCATCTGGTTCGGGAAGTTCATTCACTGATTGACCCAAGGAGCGAACTTGCTCGTCATTGGAGCTTACGACAACAGACGTTCCATGTTGGTTCAATCGCTCGACGATCTGGGCTGTGTTCGACCGGCATCGTCCAATTTCTAGCAAGACAAGATCCGCCGAAGGAATTTCGCACTCATCTTCGATCCAGAGGCAAGAGACATGCGTCACCCTTAGCGAAGGCTTTGTACTCAGTAATTCGTTGGCAATGGCGCAAGAGAGATGTGTCTTCCCATTACCTGAGGGGCCAAGAAGAACAAAATTCTTTGGGTATGCTGCAACAGAATCAGCGAAAGACCTTGCTGCCAGAAACGCACGTCGATTTACTTCCGCTACAACGAAGTTGCCGAAGGTTCGATCGTTCATCCGAAAGGAAGAGAAGTTGATTGCGTACAAGGTAGTCTTTCGCCCTTATTCTTTGATCGCGAGTTATTTGTATTCTTCGTACTTCTTGTTGGCCTCAGAATTGGCCTTATCGTTCTTTGATTTAGCCGCCGCCGCACTCTTCTTCTGGGCCGCAACACAGGTCTTCTCGTCTTTGTACATATAGCGAACCTCTTCGTTTACGGTCCCAGGTGTTCCCTTATCTAGGGTAATCGCGGCGAGGCCGCCTGACTTATCCCGAATTTCGTTCGACTTCGTGTATGGGATCGTCAGCTCGTCGAAGAACTTCATGTAATCTGCGGGAGTCTTTCTATCTTTAGAGCACTCATGCACTTCGTTCTGCACCGGAACTTCGGTGTAGCTGAACCAGTCTGCATGGGCCAGTGGTCCCGCAAATAAAGTTAGTGTTGCGATTATTAATCTGGTCATGTTCGTTCCTCCGTTACCTGAGTCGAATCTATGGGTTATACTCGTACTATGGGTAATACCCAGTGTTAATCTTGCTTCGGAGGTTGTCAAATATATGCGCAATGCCAAACTATTCGGAAAACAAAAGACTCGCCAAAATACCCGTCGCATATAGGTCTGCCGTGGAGAAAGACTTGTTGGACATTGCAGCGAAGATAAAGAAGCGGCGCGAAGCCAAGAATATTTCCCAGGAGAAACTGGCGGAAATGCTTCAGGTCGATCCAACGACCATTCAAGGCATTGAACAGTTGAGGGTGCGTCCCTCGCTGGAATTGTTGTTGGCTATCGTCAAGATCCTCGAGATGAAGATCACGTTGAAGTAGCAGGCGAACGCAAAAGGGCCGGTTTGCGTCCGTCACAAAAGGCCGGTCGCAAACGCTCGGAGAAAGACTCCGTTAGCTGGCCGAATTCTTCACCCTTAAAGTTTCGGAACGAATTGCTCTACTTACGACTCCGAGAGGTATCTTTAGCTCTCGCTCGATCTGTCGATAACTCTTCCCAGATTTACGAAGTTCGATGATCTTCGATTCATCGTGCAACTTCGGTCGTCCAATCTGTTTGCCGTTCTTCCTAGCGAAGTCCATTCCAAGTCGAGTTCGTTCGCAGATTAGCGAGTGCTCGAATTCTGCGAATGCCCCAACAAGATGAGCCATTAGTTTACCGCTCGCTGTGGTCATATCGATCTGATCGTTAACTGCGACGAAGCTGACTCCCAAGTCACCGAACTCGGACAACGTGCGGGTCAGGTGTTGGAGGCTCCGAAATAGTCTGTCGAGCTTCAGTACGACAACACCGTCAACCTTTCTGGCCCTTACGAGAAGGAGAAGCCTGTCGAGTCCCGGGCGCTTGTCTGACTTTCCGCTGTAGCCTTCGTCAATGCACTCCTCGACGATCTCCCAATTACGGCGGCGGCAGAATTCACGAAGTTCCTCAATCTGCAGCTCGGGCTTCTGCTCCTTGGTGGTGCTTACTCGTGCATAGAGAACAACACGCATAGAGCGCCTCCATTTCTGGCCCAAAGGCCAACCTCCATTTTGGTTCCGCCAGTGCGAAATGACAATGCTTATTCGAAATTGTTAAGATGGGTTTATGTCTACCGAACCAGTAATTCCCTACATGGACAAACCGGTTACATTGGCCTCAATTTGCGAAAGCATTGGTGTCGGCTCGACATTTCTATTGCATGAATGCACGAAGAGAAACCTACTCGCTGCCGCTTATTGTCCGGAATTAAGAGCATATTTGATCTTGATGCCGTCTTCGATAGAGAAGGCGCTTCGCATTCATCGGCAAAAGGAGGAGCGGTATTCTGAGGAGCTGGAGCTCCGACGAGTTAATCAGTGTCTATCGAAAGGGCATTCTCCGATACAGCCTCAGGATCTAATTCAGGTAGAGAAGTGTTTCCTCATCGAGGATATAAATAGTTTCCCTCTCAAGAGAAATATCATTCAAGCACAATTCCATTTCGGCGATCCTCCTTTCCGTATAGATGGCTCAAGAGACTGTTTTGAAAGTCATGAAGGAGGATTAAAGATTGGAGCTGAGAGTATTTATTTGGACTTGGATCGAGTCAGGACGCTAGGACACTTTGGATTTAGAATTGAGAGGAACAGCTTTTGCTTCTATCTGGGAAGCGCACGTTATGTTTTCGAGGACAGCAAAGATATATTTAGATGCCTGGTCGAACTTCACGATCAGACGGCGGCCGATCCTAACCTTTATCTCTCAAAAGGAAATTTTAGTTCCGGTATTCGCGAGAGTTATGCCGAGGAATCAGTAACTAAATGGTTCAGATCTATCGAGAAGGAAGACTTCGCCGAAAAGTTTCTAGCTAAGATAGGTAAGGGTAAAGGTACCCGCTATCGGTTTAAGTATCACGATAAGTCTGTCCAATAGTTGTCCTTATCTCGGTAATCCTGATGCCGTACATTCCCGCACTATTAATCGGGGGAACAGATGCGAACACCGGAATATTTCTTTCCAGATCGGAAAATTGAATCAGCAAATACAGCCTCGAAAGGGGAACTCATACTAAACAATGAATTTGTTTATATTTGGGCTGATAGAGAGCAAATCTTTCTGAAAGACCTTGAGCGGAATCAGTCACTGACCATTATCTGCGGAACCTCTCCTTTGTCGGACAGGAGCAACAAGAATTGTGCCCCCGCGCAAATTAATCTCGACGAGCTAAAGTTTAATTTAACGAGAGATCTTCTTCGTGTCGGCCAAGGATGCCGTGAGGTCTTCGAGCCCTTCCCTGGGTTGGGCAATGCAATACGCAAGGGCTTTTCGGATGTTCAGGGTTATCTCGATTGGCCTCCTAAGCCGAAGCGACTTCATTAAATCAAAACACATTGTCAGCGATCCAATTCGGAAACAAAATGGAAGGTTTGCCCACGTTGCCGCGTGGGCTTGCCCGTATGCGAAGGGAGGTGCCGCGAGCGCAGCAACTCAACTAATTACTACGTACTATCTCATTAACAGATTCAATTAACAATAATTTTGGCGATGGCGTTCTGCTGCGTGGACCTGCGGTTCTCGTATGGGCTCGCTATTGCTTATCGAGAGGAACAATGAGCACCGAAACTAAAAACAATCAAATAATCAACGCTCTACGAGAGAGTAGCGTTGACTACAGAGATACCAAGGAGGGTATCGCGATCAAGATATGTCCGGAATGCCACCCGGATACGGCCGATCCAACTAATCAGTACAAGCTCTGCGTCGAGTTGCCGGAAGGAGTATTCTTCTGTCATCGCTGCGGATTTAAGGGAAATGAGCGGGCTCTCGTCGCAGCGTTGCTACAGAAGTCTAAGAGCGAAACGAATGTTTACCCCATTCGGACGCAGCAACAAAGTGATGCAGAGATTCTGGCTGTTCAGACGATGTTTGATGAAGCCTTGTCTCTAGATGCGCCGGAGGCTCAAGTCGGGAGAAATTACTTCGACAACCGAGGTCTTTTGATTCCAGAATCCCGAGACATAAAATTCTCACCGAGAACGCGATACCACGATAACGAAGGAAAATATCGTGGTGATCTACCAGCGATTATTAGTCGTATGCGAAACTCGGATGGAGTGCACGTTTGCAACCATCTTATTTTCTTGGATGAGAAGGGAAGCAAGACGACATTCGTTCCTGCAAAGAAATTCCGAGGTAAGGCAAAAAGCGCCATCCTTATCCTTGGTGAGCTCTCGGGAGAGATGGCCGTCGTCGAAGGGCTTGAAACGGGACTGGCTGTTTACCAAGCAACAGGTATCTCGGTCATTGTCTGCTTTAGTGCGAACGGTTTATCTGACCTGATCGTTCCGAAAGAAGTCTTTCGGTTGCACCTATTCTTAGACCAAGATTCGAGTCGGACTGGAGAACGCGCCGGCAAGACTGTAGCAAGCCGAGTTTCGTCGGATAAAGTGCAAGTTTATTTACACCTTCCGAAAAAGAGTCTGTTGGGTAAGAAGAAATCCGTGGACTTCTTGGATCTGCTTAATGATGGCGTCGATCTAAAGACATTTATTGCGAACAAACAGGTCTATACACCAGCGACGCACGATTGGCCTTCGCCAATTTCCAATGAAGCTGTCTGCGGAGTTATCGAGCGATTTCTAAATCTTGTCATGCCTTCAACAGAAGCGGATGCAAGCGCACTTATTGTTCAATTCTTGGTCATGACCGGAATCTACCTTGGGCGTTCCGTGCAGTTAATAAATGGTTCAATTGAAGTGCTGCCGAACCTATTTGCTGTGATTGCAGGTGCAACCTCTACAGGACGTAAGGGGACGGGGCTTTCGGAAATCAAGCGACTGGCGCGTATAGCAATGCCTGAGTTTAGCAAGAGCTGCTTTCGGAGTGGGGCAACCAGTGGTGAAGGCATTATCTTTCACGTTCGGGATGAAGTCCGAGAGATGCGAAAGAACAAGGAATCAGGACAAGACGAAGAAGTCGTTGTCGATCCAGGATCAAAAGACAAGCGGATGCTATTTACCGAGTCGGAATTCCAGCAAATTCTAACGGTGGGAAGTCGGCCCGGAAATAATCTTTCTGCAATCTTGCGAGCAGCCTGGGATGCTGAGCCGCTAGAGACGGCATCTAAGAATTCTCCCTGTAAGGCCATGGAGCATTCTATCGGCTTGATTGGTCAGATCACCAAAGAAGAACTGCGAAGCTCATTTAGCTCGAGCGATATGGCAAATGGATTCGCCAATCGAATCCTCTGGACCATGTCTCGTAGATCTAAAATGATCGCCAATCCAAAATCCATTGATTCGCACGAACTTGGTCTGATTGGAATGGAGCTTGTCCGCAAGAGAGAGTTCGCTGCCTCTGTTGGCATTATTAGATTCTCGTCCGAAGCGAAGATCCACTGGGAGCATATGTACGTCGAATTGGATCGACAGCTTTCGGAGAGTATCTACGGCAAAATCATCAGTCGTAACATGGCCCAAGTTTACCGAATGGCACTCATTTATGCCGTGCTTGACGAATCAAAGGAAGTTCTCCCGAAGCATTTAAGTGCTGCTCGAGCAGTTTGGGAATACTGCATGGATTCGGCATTTTATTTGTTCGGCGATCTTGAGGGGTCACCTGTTCAGCGTCGTATTATTGCGGCGTTGTCCGATGCGGACAACGGCTTAACCAAGTCGCAGATCATGGATGTCTTCGCCAGACATAAAGGCGCAAATTCAATTGACGATGAACTCGAGGAGCTTCGTCGTCGAGGAGTTATTGAGTCGGTTGTTGAACCAACGGGAGGGCGCAATGCTACGCGATGGTTCTTACTCTGATGCTTATCCCGCTTTCCGCGCTTATCGCGCAAGAGCTTTGACGACCAATTTGTCCAGCCCCAGACCGCCTTCTGGCCGAATGAATTGCAGCCGCACTTTGAGCCTCGAGGGAGTTCTGCGGACTTTCGGTGAGTCACCGCTGATGGGAGGGCGCGATGTCGCGACAACTTCCTAAGCTAATGCAGAATGTGGTAAGCAATGACGATAGCTCTTTGAAAACTGAAATATGGTTGAATACGAAACAGGCTGCGGAATTCTTGGGAATCACTGAAGGCTCGTTGCGCAACATGGTTTGTTTGCGCAAGGTCCGATACTTCAAGCGAGGAAGCAGGAACCGCTACCTGTTGGATGATTTAAGGGAACTTATTACTCCAGCTTTAAAGGAGGAAATAAGTGGGAATTAAATTAGATCCGAAAACAAAGAAGTTTATCGTTACCTACAGCAAGAGGCATCCGAAGACCAACCAACCCGTCACACTACGGCGGGTTGGTATTGAGTCAGAGGCGAGAGCCAAGCGCATTCACGAAGAACTAAGATTGGCTGTGCATTTGAAGTTTAAAGAAGTTCTATCGCCGAAATGGCCGAACCTTCTAACTGAGTATTTTACGAATGCCAGCAAGACGGACTTGCGGAAAGGAACTCTATACAGCCGAGAGAAGATGCTCCGCTGTTACACGTTGCCGAAGTGGGAACGAAAGTATGCATCAGAAGTCACCAGCGAAGACATTCACAATATTCTGCTGACAGACATGGCGACGAAGGCCGAATCGCACAAGAAGTTCTTGGTTAAATGTGTTCGTGCAGTCATGCAATTTGCGTTGGACAAGAACTACATCCAGAGGAATCCGACTCCGCTGCTGAAGTTTAAAGCCAACGAGAAGATCAAGGCTGTTCTGACAGAAGAACAGATCAAGAAACTTCTCCAGCGAGCACAGGAGGTGAACTGGGAATGGTATCCTCACTATGCGGTGGCTCTCTATACAGGGATGCGGAACGGAGAACTCTACGCACTGACCTGGGATAAGGTAAATCTCGAACAACGAACGATCCTCGTTAATTGTTCGTGGTCAAGCAAGGATGGATACAAGTCCACCAAGTCAGGTGATGACCGCATTGTCGAGATTCCGAAACCGTTGTTGCCTCTGTTGCAGGAACTAAAGTTAGCTTCTGGCGACAACGACTTTGTTCTTCCTCGGTTGCTGAAGTGGGATAAGGGAGAGCAAGCAAGAATTCTTCGGATGTTTCTTCAGCTCTGCGATTTACCAGAGGTTCGGTTCCACGATCTGCGAGCAAGCTGGGCGACGTTGCTATTGGGTAAGGGAGTTGTGCCCAGCAAGGTCATGTCAATGGGCGGCTGGCGGGACATGGACACGATGATGATCTACATGCGTAAAGCTGGGATCAACATAAGAGGTGCGACCAGTGTTCTTGATGACCTCCAGACGCATGGAGTGGAGGAGGGCGAGGTCATTGCCCTAAAGAAATAGTCGTGTATAGTCGTTTGTAGGGAGCTAAGTTGCTGTAAGGCCAATGCCTTTACTTTGGCACAGGCTCCCTACCATTAAAACGCTTGCGAGCGAAGCTGCTCAATTGCTTCAACTTCTTTTGGAACTGCACTAAAGTGTTCGCATCCGCTCTCGGTCACAATCACATTGTCTTCAATGCGCACGCCAATGCTTTTATATTTTTTAAACGGTTCCAATCCGTTAAAGTAAAGCCCTGGCTCAACAGTGAAACACATTCCGGAGCTCAGGCGGATAGGCCCTCCGGAGTCATCCACATACGGTGAAGGGTCATGAACATCCAGGCCCATCCAATGCGACGTGGAATGCGGCATGATTGCACCCATATTTTGGCGAACGAGTGTGCCCGGAAAACCGAGGCGAGCTAACCCCTCCATAAGCACTTCTTGTGCTAAATCATGAATTTCCTGAAGCGTGTTGCCTGGCTTTACGGCGGCGAGCGCCGCTTTCTGAGCGGCTAAGACGACCTGATATATTTGTTTCTGCGCTTCGGAAAATTTTCTTCCAGCTGGAATAACTCGTGTGATGTCCGAACAGTAGCCTTTCCATTCGCCGCCGGCATCGACAAGAATCAAGTCTCCATCTTGAACCACGCGATCCGTTGCACGCGCATGAAGAAGTGTTGATCTCTGGCCTGCGCCAACAATCGTTTCATAGGCTGTCCATTGCATATTTTCCATTAAAAAGCCGGCCTCAATAAAATTACAGATTTGTCTTTCCGTTTTTCCGATAAGAGACTGCTGCATAAGAAGAGTATGCACTCTCGACGAACGTGTCCCCGCTTCTTTGAGGCTGAGAATTTCTTCTCTGCTTTTCACTAGTCTTGCCGTTCCAACAAGGGTTCGAGAGTCGCAGATGACAAGAGGAGCACCTTTGCGTCCGCGCAGCTTGCGATCGTAAGATATGGAAGATAAGAGAGAGGTTTCTGTGCTCTGGTCCCGGCCGAGAGATAAGGCCATCCTGTCGAATTCGTGGATATGTCCGAGAACAATATCCTCTAAGCGATTTAAAGAATCGAATATGATATCCTTCGATAGTAACCTGTCCTCATCCATTAAGGCGTCACTCTCGCCCCAGATTCTATCATCATTTTTTTCAGACAGCAGATAAGTCTTTTCTCCTAGAATAAGCAGCAGTGCACCTTCGACATGCAATCCGCACAAGTAGCTAAAGTCGGAGGCGGGCTTAAATCTGTATTTAACTGAATGCGAGCGCTTCGCTGTCGATCCCGATGGAATAACGAACAGGGTTCGCGAGTAGGTGTTTCCGAGTGTATGTCTTCTGTTTTTAAATATTTCCGTATTGTTCATAATGTAAGAATATCAAATTGGTACTAACATTTGAATTATTTCAGAATAGTTCCATATAATGGAACTATTCTATAAGGAAGGACGAACTCTATGGAACACCTCAAGTATTTAAGCAGTATTAAGAGTGCTTTGCGCGCCCGAGAAATTAATTATTTGGAGCTAGCTGAAAAGCTAAAAATGACTGAGTCGGGTGTTAAAAAAATGCTAAACGCAAAAGATATCTCCTTCAGGCGCGTACTACAAATTTGTGAGGTCTTAAATGTGCTGCCGGGGCAGTTATTTTCGGCCTCAGAAGAATCTTCGATTCCAATATTACGTTTATCTGAAAAACAAGAAGAGGCGCTTATGGATAATCGTCTTCTTCTGATGATTTATTGGCTCTTCACCGTTGAGAAACTTAAACCCGAAGAAATTGCCGCAAAACACGGTATTAGCGGCAGCAATCTTAGGAAGTCACTTCAAAAACTTGTAAGTCTTGATTTGGTTACGCAAAAAAAAGAAAAATTTATGCTCAAGCATCAGGGAAAGTTTCGTTGGCCTGACGACTCGATGTTGGTCAAAAAATTGAATCAAGAGTGGTCTCAATCAACCTTAAAAAAAGCCTTAAAATCTGAGAGCTCAAAAAGCCACCGTTTAATAGCGATGAAATTGTCGGTGGAGGCTTACGAAAATTTATTAGGTCGGCTTTCAGCTATTTTTGACGAGGCGGTTCAGACTTCGGAGCGCGAAGAGCTGGCCTCTTTACATCAAAAACGACAGGACGTTACGGCTCTTTTTGCGGCGATTAATGATGGAGTTTTTTAAGCGCTTCACATGGAGGTGAAGGCGTCATTTATAGTTTACATTATTCTCGGTCCAACCCGGACAGATAGGCAACACTTTCGGGCACGATCTTACTCCCGTGACAGCTAGCTACGACAGATACAATACGATGTCGGGAATTCGGTTTATCGACGTCAGAACCAACTGAGGCCTTTTTCAGCTAGGTGTTTGATTTGCTTTGGCCAATCGTTAATCGGGGGCGGCAAATGTGTATTGAATTTTTGTTCGGAATAGCGTACAAATGAATCCGGTCTCTTTTCTCACGCTTCTCGAATATGCAGCTTGGTACGGCAGCCAGACGGCTAAAGTAAGAGCGCAGATCGACAGTCGGTTACAGAAGATTCGTGATTTTGGTCACTACGGGCACGTTAGAAAATTAAGCTCCGTGCTTTTTGAGATCAAATTCAATAATGGCAATCGAATCTACTGCACCGAAAAAATAGTTGATGGCAAAGTTGTGATTTTAATTCTTGGAGGAAACAAAAATGGACAAGACAAAGACATCAAAAAAGCCCAAAAGACAGCCGAAAAAATCCATGAAGATTAACGGCATTGAGCTTGTCAGTCATAATCCATCGGCAATTTTCAAGAATCATAAAGAAATCAAACAGGCTCTTGCCGAGGCTTTAATGGATGGCGACAAGGAAGCCTTCGTGGATATTCTTTCAGGCTATGTAAGAGTTCATAATATTTTAGAAGTGTGTCGACGCACGGGACTCAGCCGCACGGTAGTTTATGAGGCGATCAGTGAAAACGGCAATCCTTCGCTCGATACCTTGTGTAAAATTATGACTTCTTTTAAAAAAGTAGCCTAATGTAGTGATTTGCAGTCGCTGGGAAAAAGGAGGTTGAAATCATTAAACGATTTCAACCTCCTCACTCCCTACCATTCTACACCGCTGTCAGAGCGGTTTTTATGTTTTTAGAGATACCGATACAAATCAATAAAATAGCGAGAAGAAGTCCTTTTTAGGTCGGCCATCATTTACACTGGAAATCATCGGAAATAACGGCATTTGCAGAGTCTTGTAGCAATCGCGTGTAGCAATTTACTGTGTCTTAGCCAGAGCGAAATCCAAACTCCTTAATTTTAGTTTTATTCTTGAAACCATCGAACTGATTTCTTTGTTACGTAAGCCGCTTTTTTTGAAAACTTACAGCGAAGATTTGTAATGCCCGCGCGGTCAGAGGGAAGCTTTAGGGCAATATTGCCGGGGATATAAAGTAAGTGCGCTCACAGGCAAGGAAGCCAGTAAAAAGACCTGAAGAGAGGGTGGCGGGCACGAGTAGATGACTTTATAACTGAATGTCTAGATTTTTGTGCCTAAACAAACTCGTTCGAATTGGTATGAGAGCGTCGAAGATTATCGAAATAATACCAGATTGTATCAAGAACTTAAATTCGATAGCTACTAAGCCTTCTAAGCTAGCTATTGAGCACGATCCGTATTCTCTGGACGTTTTTTGACTTTCTTTTTTTTCTGATCTTTACCTGCATTCTGTTCATTGTCCATCGCTGCAGTGGGAGACCATCCAGTAGGTCGCACTACTGTCTGTTCTGGTTTTGATTTGTCAAAATAGTTCCAAGGATGAGATTTCCCATCCGTCATTGCCGGTGGAGAATTCGGAGGTGGGCCACAGCTGTCAGATTGGTAATTTGTACAAGAGGAACCAGTACTTGCGTTCATCTTCTGGTCATTTTGAGAGGAACACGAAATATAAACAACCTTGTCCAAAGCTTGTCCATTTGCTGGGTCACACCATTTGACTGACAAAAGCTTATCCTGATTTTTTTCATAGACTTCAAAAGCATTCACCCCGGAACCAAAAAGAAGAAAACCTAAGATTGCTATAATTGCTTTTCTCATCTTGCTGTTTCCCTCTCAAGAAATCGAAATCCGCCTACTCCATCTCGAGGTATGATTTTCGGTGTTGGAGCATCAACTCCGCCTTGCATCAAAACAATATATTTGTCTGAAGATGATATCCAGCACCCTGTTTCTAATTTTTCAGCTTTATCTTTCATAATTAGAGTAACCTGAGACGAACAAGTTTTGTAAAAATCGGTGCCTTCGCGAAAATATGCTTCCCATGATAAGAGAGTGAATAGAACTCCAAGTAAAAGACTAACTGTTTGAATCTCTTTTGGTATAAATCGGATCGATGCATAGGTCAGAATAAAAGCAAAAATTGAATATACTGTTGTTTGAGTAGAGTCATAGCTAGTTGGTAAGAAAAACAAGGGCACAAGAATGAAAGTAAATAGCCTTATCCATCGAAGACACTCCTGCACTTTGTTTTTACAACTATCAGTGTGGGATCGAAATATACAAAGTAGAATGATTTCGATAATACCTATGCTCACCAGTAAACCGAAAATTAAAATTTTCCAAATTTCAATTTTGTGGAAAGAGTTAAATATTTCAATAATTGGTCCGGTCAACATATCGTACCCGATTACAGGACCAAATAGACTTACCGGTACTTTAATGGATGAATAAATGCCAGCTTGTCTTATCCAAAATCGAACTATTTGAAATATTAATATAAAGCAGATTCCGTCAGCAATCGCTCTGGCAGGATGGGTGGACAGCTTTTTGTAAAATCGTGCTGAAAAATCGAGGTCCATTTGTTCCTTTTGTTAAAATGAATGATACTCTAATTAATCGGATTTTTTTGTCGTTTATAAACAGAGTTAAGTTAATATTGGACGTAAGGCCTGTACCGATCGGATAATTTAATTTCATGGTAATGGATGGAAGCATGGCTCAAAGACAGCATTATATTTCTAAAAATTTAACCAAGCCGTGAGAGATTATATTCATCAAGGTGCATTTAGGAAAACATTCAGTTCATCTAGATCATATTGCGCAGGCCAATGGCCAATATTTTGAGGGTGTCCGGAGGTGAAGTCCCAGATAACTTCGTTCATCGCCTTTTCGTTCGCAAAGAATTCTTCAAATATTCACAGAAAAATCTGAAACCCATTTGATTATAGCTTTTGTTTCCTCCGAGAGATCCTTTCTTGCGCGAAGCCACCACACTGAAACTTCGTCTTTAAGATTGGTTCGAAGATTCACTTTCTCTAACTTGTTATCCTGTAGATATCGGGCTACCGCCATGTGCGGGAGGACACTCCAGCCAAGGCCAAAAATCACGGCGGACCGTATTCCGATGACCCCATCCGCACTGATGGGGGCTGGGGAAAGTGGATGAAATCCCAAGACGCTTTCAGGGTTTAAACTTGAATGCCGAATGAATGGCTTCTTGTTAAGAAAATCTTTTATTTGGGATTCGTTCAGATTCAAAAGACTCTTTCGCCAAGAATGGGGAACGACTACAAGCCAATTGTAAGAGACGATTTTTTTATAAGCCACTGTCGGATCGATGGGAGCGTGCCCCTGTATAACTAGATCGGTTCTTCCGTGGAGCAACTCCTGCTCTTGATTCACTGCCGTCAGCTGAAAGGTGCACGACTGCCTTTCGCCAAGTAAGCGCTTTAAGCGAAAGAATTCGGGAATTAACATCTCTTCAGCGAGCCATGAAAATGACGATATACGGAGCGAAGATCCCTCCTGAGATAAATCACTCTGACTTTTAATCATTTCGTCGGTCCAGATTGCGACTCGTCTCCCGGCTTCTGTCACGGCCCACCGATTTCCTATTTTTTGGAGATAACCAAATTCCGTTGATATTTTTCGAACCTTCCTGACGAGGGCGGGCGGATCGACGCCAAGTAAAGCCGCCGCCCCTCGTAGAGAAGTCGACTGGTTAAACGCATTCACAATAAGGCAATACTCGGGCGGAATTTTAAATTGAATCATGTTGTCAAAAATATAACATTAGATATTAAAATTAGCAACAGTGACGGCCGAGCCATTCGTGCTAAGAAATAGCAAGACGACTTCAATAATGCGAGGAGAGACCTTATGCTTAAATTTCTTTTGCTTATGGCGGCTTTCGCCTTAAGCGTCCAAGTTCAGGCGCTTGAGTATCATATTGATTTGCCAAACTCTCAGCCGGTCGGACTCGTCGTCATTGCTCCGGCAAAAAAATACCTAATGGAAGAGCGCCTGTTTACCCGTATAGCTCAAAGCCTTGCTCAGCGCGGACTCATTGTCATGCGCTTTAACTGGAACGCCGTCACCTTTCAAGATCCCGCACGGGAGGTGACGAGAGCTTCAGCTGATGTTTTGACAGCAGTCAATGAGGCTCGAGCAGCCTATGGTTTTTCGTCTGAAAAAACCGCTATAATCAGTAAGAGTTTCGCTACTAAATCTCTTGGCTTGGTTCTGGGTGCGGCAAAAGCTCAGGTTCTTCTTACCCCCAACTGCTCAAGCGATGCGCCATTTGCTGATACATACGCTCCCCTTTTGCAGCTCGTTGGCGTGAAGCTTAGCATCGCAATTTCGACTGAAGATCCTTATTGCGATGCAAACCAAATCGTGCAAACAGTGGCAAACATAGCGAAGCCACCTCGGCTCTTTCTGACTCATGGCGATCACAATTTTGTCGCGAAAAATCCAGCCGAAGATTTCACCTCCCAAGATCAGGTGGTTGAGTTTGTGACATCGCAGGTTCTGAAAGATTTGGTGGTATCGAGATCAGGAGATCCTTAGTCAATTTAGATGTGTTGTTGAGCATTGTGGCTACAAATCAGATTTAAATGATCAAAACAAAAGGAATATTATGAAGACACTACTTTTCTCAATTTCGATTCTAATTTTGCTTTCTCAATCAGCAATAGCCGGTGGTCACTGGCCTTGCCAGGACGAGCCTGGCGGCTGTCAAATGCCTGAAGTTGAGAGTATTAAACTAAACTGTCCACAGGCCAAAATTAAATTATATTATAATCAAGCCATGGACGATTCCGGAACTCTTCAAGTATGGCAAAATAATAGTGCTAGCCATGCCTACTACTCTTATCATCTGAGCCAGATGCCAGGTATGGGCCGGGTCATTTCTTATTCAGATAGTTTTTGCTCTCGACACCTGACCGAACTTAGCCAAACCGATTGGCTTGAGACCAATACCTGCGAAGGAACGCAATTTTCAAATCATTGTTCTAGAGAGCATGCGCCTTAAGTGGTTCTTAACCACGCTAGCGGGCCGATACACCAGCGGCACGACGACCGTGGATTTTCAACGAGCGTCTTTGCCAATCAAGCTAGTCAACTAGAGGCCTTGTTGCGTCTGCGGATTTCTTCAGTTCTACTTTCTCACCTTCGCTTACAAACCCTGGCCGATGATGTAAATAGGAGCTGCCCCAACGTTCACGCTCAAGCTGCCCGTGCTGTTTTGGGTATTGCAGTTCCCCATCCAATCGCAAATCTGCAGGTTTCCACCGACGGGAGTGGTTAAATTGACCGTGCTAGTTCCCATATAATCCCAGAGGGCCAGGATTGTTGTTCCATTACGTTTGAACCGGTAGCCGATCTGTGTGCCGTTAACATTTGAAAGGACTCCATTCGATGTCGTCCCGTCTAAAAAAAGACTCATTGCCGCGTAGGCCGGCACCGTAGGCTTGGGACCCAACTTATCCGTACCAAAATTGATGTTTGGATTTAAGTTCCAGTAAAAGCCATAAGTATTGTTGAGATCAGTAGGAGTATTATCCCAAAAATCCGCGATGTAGAAACCAAGTGCAAACTTGAACCCCTCGCCCAACAGTATGATGGTCGAACGGACATTGCCAAGGGCGTGATTCAAATCACCAATTGTTCCCGATGTGAATCCATGTTCTGTTCCTACGAACGGCACGCTCCGACCGATCGACTTCGCGGCCATTTGCATCTGGGTTCGCAAGCTCGTGACAAGCCCATTGCTTTCGGGAGGCCAAGAGACGTAAGGGTGCATCGAAATGGCATCAACAAAACTTCCCAGTCCCGCTGAAAATAGAGAACTTAATTGTGAAGTGGACGAAGGGAAAAGGGTCGGTCCCATGACCAAGGCTTTGGGATCGGCCTGATGAATCGCAGAATAAGAAAGCTGATAATACTGAACCAATTGCTGAGAGGTTCCTCCATAACACCATGGCGATTCAGGCTCCCAATTGATCTGATAATAGTGATTGGATTGGGAGGAATAATCGCTGGCCACTTCAGTTGCGAGAGTTTGCACAAAGTTCGGATAGGCTGATACCCCTGCAGGATTCAGCGCACTGAATGTTTTGCAAGACGTTCCGATAGTGGAGGGATCGACAGCCCAACTCGGCAAGCCAGCTCCCAGTACTGTCGGTACCGAATAGGTCGGCCAAGCTTTACCACCGTAGCTGGTGTTACTGATCACTGGGTTCTTGGCGGGATAAACCTGCCCTTTAGCCAGAGCGGCCGCGCGCTCCGCTGCGAATTGCCCTGCATAGTTAGATTCGAGAATATGCCAAGAGCTCACGGAAGCCAGAACGTAACGTACTCCCAAATAGGCAAGGACAGAACCCTGCTGTGCGCTGAACCCACCCTGAAGGCCAAAGCGCGAGCCCGCATCACCATAATCGACGCGTGTATTGGGATCGGGAACAACCGCATAAGTGATAAATCCCGCGGGACGTGTCCCTAGGCGTGAGAGCGTAGTCCCATCAGCCATGGCTGCATTGACACGATAATATCCCAACTTCGACGCTGGCGCATTGTAGATGACACTTGCGCGCCCGCTGCTATCAGCTGTCACCGGAAGGGCAACCGCAGCACGCGTATTACCGTTTTCATCAAGGATGTTCAGAGCCAGCAGATTAGGTTGCGAGGGCACCATTTTCGTCATAGAAAATGTCAGTTGCACGTTTGTTCCAAGAACAAACGTGCTGTTGTTCGCACTTCCGGTCTCGGCGGTGAGGGTTGCACCTGTAGGTTGCGCAAACAACGGCGCAGCACAGATCGCAGTTACACCACTATCGTTTGCCATGCAACTCCATGTCCAGGGCCCGCTTCCGGTAACAGCAGAAGCCGTTCCGATGGCACAAAGATTTGCCGCTGGCGATGCGCTCACGGCATGACCATTAGCCGTGCCGCACTTAGCGGGAGCACTCGAACAGCTGATGACAAGGCTTCCGGTTTTCGCGAAACCAGGAGCCGTATCACCACAATTTCCTATTGAAAAACTCAGTGAACAGGACGTTTGACCGCTGCAGAAGCTCTGTGCATTTCCCAAACAAGATCCCATGACAGAAGTCGACCCGTAAGAAGCGCTATTCACCGTCATCGTTGCGCCGTCCGCGCAACCGGCCGAAACGGGGGTCGAGTCGGGAGCTCCCGAGTAGGAACAAATCCCCCCTGCTGGACAAGTGGCGCCAAAGGAAATTTTGGAAATTTGTGCGGGCATCGCGGGCGCCGAACAGTTCGCGGACGCGCCTCCATTGTTTCCAGCACAGCTCCACTTCCAAGGGCCTGTACCCACGACCGACGACGCCGTTCCTGAACTGCAAAGATTTACCGAGGGGGCCTTTGAAACCATAAGGCCGTTTGCCGTGCCGCAAAGGCCAGGGGGAGAGTTCGAACAAGAGCCAGTGGGACAATTGCCAACAGGAGCGGTCGCTGAGGCTATGCTCTGAGAACCCACGCTGGGCATGGTCTCAAAGTTATTTGTGCAGGCAACTAAATATCCGTTCAAAAGAATTCCACAGATTTTCATGGTTCGTCTATTGAACATACAATATACCCCCCCCGCATCCATAGAACTTATCGGACTGTTCTAAGTCCTGCTCGATGGGCACCATTCAGAAATAGAAAAATAGAGGGAAGCCTAGAGTATTACTTTGTTTTTAATGGAGGTTTCGCAAATTGAGACGTTTCAATACTCGTATTTTTCCCCTAGGTCGCAAAGCCGGACAGAATCGCTGGGGAGTTACACTTTAGCCTCGGGTGACCTGTTTTGTCCTCTCTCGTGAATCTAGACAGGTTTGTGGGGCGAAACACCGCTTAAATTGTTAATAGCAGGCCCTTTCTTTGCAAAAACCCTCGCGAAGCGAAAATGAACGCCCTTTTGGGCAAATCTTAAAGAAAGAGGAGTTTTTTATGAAAAGTTTTTTAGTAGCAATGAGTTTAGTTGTGATTTCGTCATCTGCTTTTGCCCAACAACGTATTGATTTGGCAGCAGGTGCTAAGGCAAAATTAAATGTTGGAATTCCTACATTCGTTACTTGCGAACAGTCTTCACAAGATCAGCAGCAAGATGCACTCTCTGCTTGCACGGTCGAAAGAAATGCTTATCAACTTTTTGATGTCGGGATCAATGGAAAAGTTGTTTCATCTAATCTCTCTTCATTAGATTCAGCTTTAGATACCATTAAGAAGCTCAGAACATCAGGACTTTGTAAGTAGTTGAACCGATGGTGGGTCGAGCTTGTTTTAACGAAATAATTTCGACCCTTCTAGAACGTCATTCTTCGTTATTGCCCGCCGTCGCCTGGATGTCTGTTGGGATGGCCGTGCCGATCGGTGCTTTCGCTGATGAGCCTTCTCATTTGCGCCTATCGGGGAATTGCGGCTTAAATTATTAAATGAATTCTCGTAGAGACTAAACGTCGCGTCAAATAAGACTCTGACGATTGCATGAACGCTTGTTCTGTCTCTTCTTTCTTGTTTTGGTATCGATGGTGCTGAAAAATTGATTGAACTCGCCCGCCATGAACACGGAAATTTTTTTGCCTCTGTAAGCTACGAAGATATTCTCCATTCTCGGTGGCAGTCTTCTCATTGGGATCTGGTCATTTTCAATTTCTCTTTATTTGCAGAAAAAATTTCTCCGCTCTTGAATAAAATGAAATCCTTTCTCAATGAAGGGGGACATATTCTTATTCAAACTCTTCAGGAGCCGTCACATGAGAGTTCACCAGTGTCCATTATTTTTGTTTTAAAGAAGGACAGAAATTCCATTTAATTTTCTCGTGAAAAAGGCGTCTGTTCTGCGTATTGTCTGAAGAGATTCCCGATTTGAATTTCCTCTCTTCTCGTAAAATCTTGAATGGCCTGCTGAAGCCCTGGATGAGCGATTCGGTGCGCGCTGAAGGTTAAAGCGGGTAAAAAGCCGCGTTGGAATTTGTGCTCGCCCTGGGCTCCGGCCTCGAAAAGTGAAAGACCTTTGGCAATACAAAATTCAATCCCTTGGTAATAGCACACCTCGAAGTGGAGAGCGCGGTATTCATCAAGACTCCCCCAATAGCGTCCGTAGAGGGCGGTGGGGCTAAAAAAATTCAAAGCGGCTGCGACTTCTTTTCCGTCCTTTGAGGCAACAACAAGTAAGATATTTTCTTTCATCGTGGCAAAAATTTGCGTGAAAAAATCAGGTGTGAGATATTCAAAACCCTCCCTTTTGTCGATGGTGTTTTGATAGAACTGGTACATGAGCTCGGCGTGGGACACCTTTAAATCTTCTCCTGTGAGGCGCTGCAGAGTGATCTGTTGACTAGAGACTTGCGAGCGTTCCCGGTGGATTTCGCGCCGCCGTTTAGATCGGAATTTTTTTAAGAAATCTTCAAAGCTACTGTAGTTGTCATTTTTCCAGTGATACTGAAAACTATGGCGGATGAAAAATCCATTCTCCAGGTAGAGGGAGAGGTCTTTCTCAGGAACAAAAAGAAAATGCAACGAACTCGTCTCGAGTTCTCGAAAAAGGTCTTTGGATTTTTGCAAAAGACCTATAGTGATCCGGTTTTTGAAATCTGCATCCAGAGAGCTTTTAATGAGAATTTTTGATCCCGTTGCGGGTGTAAAAGGAATCGCCGCAACGAGTTTTGGATAGTAAGGCAGGCCCGCATTTTCGTAAGCCTGGGCCCAGCCGAAATCAAAAATATATTCCCCATAGCTGTTGTCTTTGGCGAACAAAATCAAAGCTCCCACCAGTTCCGCATCTCTGTAGGCAATGAGGTAAAGAGGGGTCCAGCCTGTTCGAGGTCCCAAGCAATGGGCCTGTTCGAGAGCATTTAAGAAAGGCCAAGCTGTAAAGGGAAAAGAGGGATTTCGGAGGGCCTCCCAGGAGGCGTGATCGATCTCAGAAAGCGTCTGTAAAATTTTAATTTTGATTTCTGGGATTGTCATGTTCTCGAGATACTAGTACAAAAAATCGGGCAAAGTAACCGCAGCCGCACAAAGGCAAAGAAATATGGCAAGTACCGATACAACTGAAGGCACAGGGATCCAAACAGAAGAAAAGGTCAAGGAACCCGCTATGTACGCCGTCGTCGTTCACAACGATCCTTATACGCCCAGGTCTTTTGTCGTCGAAGTTTTGCAACGCTGTTTTCAGAAAAATGCCGAGGAGGCTTCTCGCATCATGCTGAGGGCTCATAAGACCGGGACGGGTGTCGTTGCCATTTATACTTACGAGATCGCAGAGACCAAGGCGGCGATGGCCAATCAGTATTCCCAAGATCAGGGGAAACTTCTTTTGTTTTCGGTGGAAGAGGCCTGAGCGGCGGCTGATAAATTTATTTTTTTATACATGCTCTATCTTAACCTATTGGGTCTTAGGGGTTGTCTCCGTTTTGACGCAAGGAGAAGGCCTGTTGCTTTCGCTAAAGACGGCCGTTAGCATAATTGAGCAAAGTCAAATTCATGCTTTTCCACGGAGGGTTATCTTGAAAGCTTTAGGACTTCTTTTATGTCTCTCGTTTGTTTTTTTAGGTTGCGCGAGTTCGAACATGCGCCGCGCTCCTTCCAGCGCCCCGAACCCCCCTCTTTTTGAGGGAGAAACTTGGGGGCCGACTGAAGATGCGATTGCAACGCGTATCATGCAAGGAGCGATCGCAACGGCCAACAAAAATCAATCGGACGGTTTGATCCGCCGAGACGCCCACCCGAAACAACATGGTTGTGTCTCGGCCGTTTGGAAAACAGGTTCACTGGTCAAGGATGTGGGACCGCAAGCCGGTCTCTTCAGTCAGGCGGGAAGTGAATACAAGGCTTGGATTCGTTTTTCGAACGGCAGTCCCACAGGGGCGCACGCGAAAGATGGAGACGCTGATGTTCGCGGAATGGCCATCAAATTGATGGGCGTGCCGAATACCCCTCAAGGCAGCCAAGATTTTGTTTTGATGACTTCAGCTGAATTTTTTTCGAAAAACGCCGCAGATTATATGGATTTTAACAATGCCCTCGGCGGCGGAAAATTAACCACAGCTAAGTATATGATCACTCATCCGACCAATGCGTTCATCCTCTTGGGCGCTACGGTGAAGCCGCGTAGTCCATTAGAAGTGACTTATTTTAGTCCGGTGCCTTCTCGTATCGGCGAGAGTTCAATGCGGTATAAGGTCGAGCCTTGCGGTGGTCTTCCCGCTTTTGCAAAGTCTTCGGATCCTGATTTTTTGCGCCAGGCCCTCACGGATACTCTTGCTAAGAAAGAGGCCTGCTTTGATTTCTTTGTTCAAATCAACGAAAATCCTGCTCGCAACAATATCGAGGATCCAACCCTGAAATGGGATGTGTACGAATCTCCTTATATCTATGCGGGCCACATCACGATTCCTCGACAGACAAATATCAACACTCCCGCGCAGAGAGCTTTCTGTGAAAACGTCAGCTTCAATCCCTGGAACAGTCAGGAAGAGCTGCGTCCTCTCGGGCAAATCAACCGCATTCGCAAGATTGTCTATGATGGAATGTCAGAGTATCGTCATCAGGCTAACCATGTGAAGCCAGCAGAGCCTATCAATACGGAACCTTGCGAGACTGAGTCGTCGGCTTCACTCTGTGTGGCCCATCCTTAGGAATTGAATGGGAATTGAATGAAAAAAGGGAGCCTCAGCTCCCTTTTTTTTGCAAATCCGTTTTAAACTATTTGCCAGATTCAGTGTTGGCTTCTACTTTCACTTTGCTTGAAGAAGAGCCGTCTTTTTTGACCTTTGTTTTTTCATTCACTTTCATATCGCCCTTTTCGCCATTGGGACCTTTGATTTTTTGCTCATATTTATGAGTTGTTGTCTCAGTTTTAGTGATAGGGTTCACAGACGTGTCGACAGTTTCATTTTCTTTATGAGTTTGATCGGCAGCAAGAGCCATAGAACCTGTCATAAGAGCAGCGGCCATAAACATTGTTACATTTTTTTTCATCTTTTCTCCCTTTGTATTGATTATCGATGACTTTTAACTTGAGGGCCCGGCGGCCCCCTATGCAGCGTATTCTGCTTTTAATCTTTTGAACATTTGCAGTCGGACCAGTCAAATAAATACGCCAACGCCGTTATTTGACAGTAAACTTCTACTTAGGGAGCTTGTTCCTCGAGGGGCGCCGGGGCATCTTCTATTGTCTTTTCGCTATGCTTTTTGCCAGTCGCTTTTGTTTCTGATTTCAAATTCTTTTTAGGTTGCAGGATTTTTTTTACTTTTTCCATCTGTCCTCCAGTTGAGAAAGAACTTTTGCATGGCCTATGCCAATGGAGAATCGAGATAAAAAACAACTTCTCTCGTTCTGAGGGATCACCGAAGTATTTCTGCCTCGATAAACGAAAATAGGCCCCTTCACTTTTGCCGAGCTTCAGTCAAGCCTTCGGCGGGGTCGATGTATTTTCCCGAACGAATGAAATGAACTTGATGAAGTAGACTCAAGGCCGCATTTCTGACTTCTTCCTGCAGCTCTTCATTACGATCGAGCGCTTCGTGCCTGGTCGCATAGGGTTCGTAGGAGCCTATGTATTCGCCAATAGCGGACAGGCGGCCTGCCGGAATCAGTTTGAGGTCGATGAGCCAGTCACAAAGAATTCTGCTGATTAAACGCGTGACACCCATTCACAGAGGCAAGTAGCGAACGGACTTCACGAGAACTTCCGCATCTTCGCAGTAGAGGCCGATGTGGCCCTGTTGATCAAAAGGCTTTTCGGCATCTTTCACGAATTCGTAAGTCACCTCAGGTTGTTGATCAAGTGTGATGATGAGTTTCGTGGACCACCTTTGCAGTCGCAAGTGGTGGTCTTGACCAAAACGGCTGATCGGCTGTGGCCAGGTCTTCAAGATATCTTGGTGAACTTCTTGAGTGGCGCGACCGAGCTCAAGACCATTCGGTTTCAGGATGAGATAGTTCGTTTTTTTCTGATTCTGATGATCAGTTTGGTAGTTAAAGAAAAGCCAAAAAACTTCCCACGGTTGAGGATTTCCTTGGCGCAGAGGCTGGACGTTTTGAAAAACAATTTCTAAATCAAAATAGCGGGCATTTTGAATCTGGCTGAGAACTAAAGCCGCATGGGTCTGCTCAGGTGTCTGAGCCGCCGCCGGTTTGAGCGAAAGGCCTTTCGGCGTAAAATGGACTTCTCCCTGACCAGAGTAAAGGGTCGTCCACTGCGAGGGTTGTAAGGTCAAAAGGGCTCCTGCAAAAAAACAAGCCCAAGAGTTTTGATGTCTTGGGCTTTTAAAAAGTCTATGAAAGAGATTCTGAACGAAACTCGAAACTTTCCAATTCATGAAAACCCTTAGTAGTATTTCTGGATAACCGTTTCTGTTTGCGGTTTTCCCAGAGGGCTAAAACCTGTGTCTTTATTCCCATGGCTGGCAGGGTTAATGGGAATATCCCAGAAATTGATTCCGCCAAACCAGGGCCAGTGTGGCGCCCAAAATGATTCGAAGAGAGCATTGTAGGCGGCCGCCTGATGAATTTCATTGTAGGCTCCTAAGCCCGCGTATGTAAAGGGATCGATGAAACCGTTTTCGACGCTACGAAATCCAACCTCTTTAAAAATCGCTTTTTTATCGGCGCCGACGTAAATCGCAATTTCGGTCATGATATTATCCAATTGGGTCGCATAGGAATCGCTTCGTTGCTTGAGAAGGGGAGAGAGCGAAACAAAATCACTTGGATATTTGACTTCCGCGCTTCCCAAAGAACGATACATGTCAATTCCAATGGCATCTAATTCTGTCCAGAAGCTGACAAGATCTTTCCAAATTTGCGCTTGCGCAGGATCGGAAGGATTTGCCAAGTCATCCAAACGGTAACGCCATCTCTCAAGCTCTCCGCCAGATTTGCTGATGCCACTTGAATGAACAGAGTCGTCGGTGAAATTGATATCATACATCAAGCGGGTCTTAGGCAACTTTGTACGAACGTAACGTAAGAGTTCTAACCAACGTCCTGGAAAGCCGTAGGGATTTTCTTTCCATTGGTCTTCAATACCTACGGTCATGCTGTAAAGTTCGGCGCCAATCGTGAACTCATCCACCTGAGCGGCTTTAGCGATCAGAAGGTATTGATCCAGATAAACACGGAAACTTTCAAACCAACGATCGGGATTAGAAGGCTGAATATTTCCATGCCACCATAATTTCTTCTGGCCATTGGCCAGAGTCTCCTCGTACGGAAACTCCCCGTGGGGTCCTACAACAAAAAAGATAGGTCGTAGCCCGACGGTCATGCCGAGGGATTTGATATAATGAATCAAACGCAGCATCCGTTGAGCCTCTTTGCTTCGGTCTGCAGGAGGCGTGACGGAGAGGATCTCTGTACTAGTGCCCCCCACCATCGTTGCGCGCACATTCAGGATGATATGGTTGGCGCCCAATTTTTGGACTTCCAAAACGCGCTTCTGCGCTTCGGTTAGTTGTTGCGGATCGGTTGAAGCATCGTAATTGAGTTCTCCGCCATTTTCGGTCAAATTAAACCCGGCGATGTATTTTTCTTGAGCCTTGGCGATTTGCCCAAGAACGAAAATCATCGATACGACGACAGCGGTTTTGAGAAAATTATTTTTAAACATATTTTTTCCTTTATCGATCACTCGATCGATCTTACTTTTTTTAAATGAAAGGGAGTGGGCATCATTCCGCGATCCCCCATAATCACGTAACCGTTTAAATTTCCTTTATCATCCAACTTTGCTCGCAGGTGCATCCAAAAACCTAAGGGCGTATCATTTCCGCGAGTGAGGTAGAGCACTCCACCAGTCGCATCATTTCCGTAATTGAAGGTCGCTACGTAGCTAGGGTGTTGAAGATTTGCAATCACGTCGCTATTGATGACCGTCACCACCAAGCGAACTTTTTGCGAGCCCCCTCGGTCAAGAGTGAGGTTTCCTTCATAGATTCCGTTCAAATCTGGTGCAGGTTCTTGGGCCTGAGTGAAGAGGTTTGGATAGCTTTGAACTTTTTTTGCCGTCATTTCAGGATCTGCATCCACCGGGAAAGGTTGAACCACTCGGAGAGTTCCATCCTCATTGGGAAAAAAGCGAATCGGAATATTCGGGGCAGAGTCGGGATCCACTCCGCGGCGAGTGGCGATGAATCCACCGATATTGATGTCATAGGCGACACTGAAGAGGGGCATACTCAATCCGCCTTCTTGAGAGATGTCGGCGAAAAGATAGTTCTCATTGGCAAAAATAATATTCAAATGCCATTTTCGACCTTTGGAATCGGTCATTTCCCACAGGCCTTCCAATTGGTAGTGATAACTTAAAAGAGCTGCGGACTTTTGCGTGATCACTCTCGACAGAAGTTCCGCCTCTGTCGGGAGTCCCACTTTTTTGAGAGCAATAATGAATTTGAACGCTCTTTGAATAAAATAGTACGCGAAGTCTCCGCTGGGTGCTTTCTCTATCGTCGTCCAGGAGTTCGCCAGACTAGAATAATGACGTTTTTGCATCATCGCTAAAGCGGAATCATACTCATCGTCTGAAATTTTCTCTTGAAAGCGGAAGGATTTCATCAAGAGATCAACAATGGTGTCACCAATTTGGCTGGTCAAATTTTCCGGTGCAGCGAAGCTTCCGGTCGAAATATGCCGACTGATGGTAGAAAGCCTTTTCAAAAGGGAATGGATATCGGTCTTGTGATCTTCGGTTAAAGCATAGACGCGATTTTGCAGATCAATGGTGATTTCAATCATGGCTTCGGGAGTGTAGATTTTCCCCAACCAGAAAAGAACTTCCGTTTCGGGAAGATCCGAAGTTTTGAGGATTTTCACGGCCATGTCCGAAGCGGTGTTACGGTACAGTAAGCGCAAAGCATTTTCATGAGGCCATTTTTGATCAGCATAAAGCAAGGCGGCCTCTAAATTTTCTGCTCCTTTTTTAAGAAGCAAATAGTTTGGTTCCTCTTTGATTTGCATTTCGACCGAGTAAAGAAAAGCAAAGGCCGGCTGTGGTTCGATCATCCAGCGATGGTAATACAAAATTTTATCTTTAGAGTCGTGAATAAGATCAAGCCAATTCACACCCTTTTGAACCATGCGCCCGCCCAGTTTCTTGACGGCTTCTGGATAGATCGTCTCTAAGTTGAGGCGATCGGCAAGAACTTGGAGATCGTCCAGCATAAAGAAGTATTTATCGAAGGTGGGCGCATCCCGCATGTCCGCCAAGCTTTGGTCGATATCGTTGATCACATCGCGCAGTTGGTTCTTATCAAAAGAGGCCTTTGCCAAAAGATCCTTTGGTTCAGCCAGGTGGAGCTCCGCGTGGACCAACAAAGGCGAGAGGCCTACTAGGAAGGCAAATAAAAAAATTCTCATGGGGTCACCTGTTGTTTTCTGTAAATGGGTTCGGGGCGAATCGCGTCGGTATGCTGACTGATGAATTCATCTAAATTTATAAATTGGTAGCCAAGCTTTTTGAGTTCTTTGATCAGATAAATTAATTCGGAGGCGTCGCCGGGATAGCGGCCGCGCCCTCCGTTTTCATCGATGTTGAAAAGCTGAACGTGATAAAAGAAAGATCCCCAGACGTCCCGGATGACCAAATTTCTTTTCGCGTCGGCGATCATTTCTTGCACGGAGCGCGGTTGAACGACGTAGGAGTTCTCGATGGGCTGCGAATTTCCTAGATTTTCAGGTATGATTCTTTGGCCATAGACGTCGCCGAGAATTTCATAGGGGAAAATCTGCCCGCTCCAACGATCGCTTTCGACAGTGACATCGATCTTTTTAAAAGTTTCGATTCGGCGTTTTTGCGCGGCAGGATTATTGTTCGCGGCTGAGTACCAAAAATCTTTTTCATCTGTGATGGACGGCATGGAATTGAGGTGATGATTGAAATAGATAACCCGCCCGACGTTCCAAGGAAAAACCCGCGCAAAGATCAAGTAATCCAAAGGTGAAGCTTGGTAGTGAGGAGTGAGCCAGAGTTGGGGCGCAATTCCTGCTTTTTGCAAATCATAGAAGCCGCTGTCCAAACGATCGAGGACGAAATCAGAGCTGTCTTGCGGCAAAATACGATTGTTGTTTGCGTCCCAGAATTCAAAATCATCCCCAGAAACTCCCGTATGGGGATTGCGCATTTCGCCGAGCTGATGGGTAGATCCATGCCAAATGATCACTCCCTTTTGCTTTTTTACTTCAGAGAGGAACTGCATGAACTCGGGAACTTGGCTCAAGGTCACGAACTCCTGATCAGTGTCGCGTGAATATTCGTTGAGGGGATCAAAAAAAATGGGAATCAAGGAAATATGAGCGGGAACTTGTTCGGTGCTCAAGGCTTTGAGGGCATCCTGCAGATAAGAGACGGGAACTAGAGGATGGATGTCTTCAATGCGCAAGAAAGCATACTTTCCCTCGTGCTTAGGCGCGGCACCCAGGATATCAAAAAGCAGATCACAGAAAACCATATAGCGGTCTGCCTCGTGCATATAACTAAAGGGGACGTCTGCGATATAAAATTTATTTTTATTCCTGAGCGCGTAGGGGAGTAATTCTTGCGTTCCGTTATGACGAGCCTGAGCAAGAACTTGAGTTCCATTGTTTGTGCCGTTTTTGAGGCGAACCATTTCAAAAGAAGACAGAAAAGTCTTGGGTTCTTCTTTCTTAAACTGCCCGTATTTGAAAAAAACTTCGCCTTTGTAAAGGACGTCTTTAAAGAATGTCGGTTGTGATTTGTTATCTAGAATATCCTGATTCAGGGTTGTCAGAGAAACGTATTGATAACCGAACATTTGATCCAAACGCTCGGGTCCAAAGTTCCAAATATTATACCCTAGCCAGGCTACATGCTTTTGGGTTTTCACGAAATCATCAAAAAAGACAGGTGGAATGGCATTGTCAAAGTAACTTCCAATATAGATGCTCGCCTGGCATTTTTCGATGTCCCCGGATTGGTAGAGCTCGATCGGGCTGACGATTTGCTGGAATTCAGGAAAGTGCCCCATCAAGTTCTGCACCAGCATGGCGTAGGTTTTCCCCATCCAATAAGTCGAATCTTTTGACTCGTCATAATAGATATTAACGCAAATATTTGCGTTAACCGATTTAAACCCGCTCAGCCCGAAGAGGGCAGTTGCGCCAATCGATAGAGCGAGCAGAGTGGAAATAAGGCATTTTTTCACAGTTGCACCTCAGCTCCTTCGACGGAAATATCACCGAAGTTTTCCGGAAGTTCATGTTTTGTTTTGTTCCATTGAGGCTTGTGACCAGTGCGCACGGAAAGGCGGTGGGCTTGAAAAGCGTAGAAGGCCGCAAGAAAATTGATCAGATTACAAATAGGCCAACGTAGAGGAACCATCACCGCGTGCAGAGCTCCATTGACCAGGTGAACGGAGCGCATGCGCTGAATGACTCGAACAATCATATTCACCATATTCAAAGCCGCAAAAGTTACAAAAATGGGACCCGTGATCGGCGTAGGCAAAGATGCCTGCAACCAATGATAGCTGACGAATGTGAAGAGTATGATCAAGCTTAAAAGAATAAGAATTGAATTCCAGGGCCCACGACGATCGCGAAACATAAAGTAGCGATCGGCCCAATCGCCTTGCCATCTTAAGTTTTCTTTTCCTTGAAAAGCAATTCCTAAGGTCCAACGTGTTTTTTGGCGGACGGAACTCCAGAAGCGCGCAGGAAAATACTCTCGGGTCGCGATGAAGTCTTTCACGCCATTTCTTTTTTCTCGATAAGTACAGATGAAACGGCTTTTAAGACCGAGAGACTTAGCCATCAAACCCAACAGGTAATCTTCCGTTAAAGTGTCTTCCCGTAAAAGGTGCCCGCCTTGTAAGGCACGGTATTTTCGGACGAGACGATCAGACATCGCGGTGCCCACGCCTGCGGAGGGAATGGCTGCGCCCATTTTTTCACGGACGAGCAGATCCTTCGTGTGGACCTCGCTGAATTCGTCGATGTAAGTGGCCCCAACCCATTTTTTGAGAGGTAGATCAAATGAGAAGACGGGGATTTGAATGAAGTCGTAATCATCGGCCGTATCGTTAATGAGCTTGAGTGACAGGGGATGCAAAATATCTTCAGAATCTTGCAATAAAAAATAGTCGTAATGGATTTCGGTGTGCAATTCCGATTCAATAATTTGGCTGACGATTTCGTTTAACATCTGGCCTTTTGTTGTAGGGCCTGCCTGAGAGTTGACGATCACGACAACGCTCTGAAAGCGTGCTTCAAGGGCCTGCGCGACTTGCCAGGTTTTTTCATCGTTAGGATAGACGCCCAAGAAAAACGTATAATTTTGGTAATCGAGCTGTGCGATATTTCCCACGATCATGCGATCTAAAATTTCATCTTCCTGCCAGTTCGCAATGATGATCGCAAATTTTTTCTGCCTTTTTGCATGCATGCGGACAAGATCTGCATCAGACAGCTTTTGTGGGCGCAAGCCAAAGACAAGCGCGTAAAAATCGATCCAGAGATCATCCAAAGTAAAAATCAGACTTCCCACAACAGCGGCAAAGGCGATCGTGCAAAGAAAAAGTTCGAGCGAAGGTAAGAAAAGACTGAGAAGGGACGTCAATTTAGAAAACCCCTCCGACAACGAGCAGGGCTTCCAATTGAGTTTCTGTCCCAAGCGATGAGCGAATATTCCAAGGTTTATAAACAAGCAAAGAGCTTTGCCAGCCGTCTTTTTGCAGGCCGAGTCGCCCGCCCAGACGAGCTTGAGTACGACTAGGACCCATGTCGGCCGTTGGGCTGGAATAGCCATAAAGCTCGGTGTAGAGATCTGCATTCCATAATGGACTGAGCTGCTGACGTAAGAAAGGTCGCAGGTAACCCGAGAAAACTCCCGCCGAACTCAGACGAGGGATCAGGATGGCTTCACCATAGGCTTCAAAGTAAGAATACCCTTTGCCGCCAAAGTAACCTGTTGAAAATCCAAGACGCGGATCGCTCTCCCCCGAGGGTTTGGTGTCTTTTAAGGACTCTTGGTAACGCTGACGGTATTCGGCCCAGAGAGTGACCGCAGAGAGGGGTTGGTACAATAAACCCACCTGAGGGCTCACCGCATTGGCAATGAATTTCAATTTGGCATTTTCATCAAGGTCTCTTTCGATGGAAGCTCCGACATAAGCTTTCAGATGATCGAACAAAACAGGTCGTTCATAGCGAATGCGAGTATCCGTCGTGAGACTGTCATAGTCGGGGCGATAACTGTTTTCAGAGTACAATTCGGTAAAAGCTGTCGGAGTTTCCGCTTTGAAGTCCGGCTTTAAACTCATGCTTGTTGAGCTGAGTGCGGCTTCTTGTGCAAAAGCGCAGCTCAGGCTTAAAAAAATCAAGAGGAAGGAGACAACGTGCACGATTTTCCTTTTTTTAATTAATGGATTTTTAGTGGACACTCCGAAGTTTATCCAGCAAATAGTTACAGTCGTGCAATATTTATGTATAGGCTCTTTTTCGCGTGAACTTCGAGTTGATTCAAAAGTTCGTCTAGGAATTTGAAAATGAAGAAAAAATTAATGTTTGTCTTAGGCACGCGACCGGAGGCGATTAAGCTTGCTCCCTTGATTCTTTTGGCACAAGAAGATGCGCGGTTTACGGTTGTTGTCTGTTCGACAGGTCAACACCGAGAGATGCTCCAGCCCCTTTTTGAATTATTCAAAATTCGACCTCACTACGACTTTGAACTGATCAAGCCTGGGCAAACTCTGCATGATATCACTGCGACCGTCCTCGAGAAAATGAAGGTTTGTGTGAAGAAAGAGTCCCCTGACTGGGTGATTGTTCAGGGTGACACGACGTCAGCGATGGCAGCCTCCCTGTGTGCGTTCTACGATAAAGTGGCCGTCGCTCACGTTGAGGCGGGTCTGCGAACGGGAGATCTCCTTTCGCCTTGGCCTGAAGAGTTCAATCGACGCGTCATTGCGCTGACAGCTCGCCTGCATTTTGCACCGACGCCGGAGTCTGCCGACAACCTTTTCCGTGAGGGAATTTCACAAGTCTCGGTGGAAATCACCGGAAATACGGGAATCGATAGCCTTCTCAAGATGAATGATACTTTGAAGAGCGAGAAAAACTTTCAAAGTCAGCTTGCAAGTTCCTTCGATTTTTTGAATCCGTCTAAGAAACTTTTGCTCGTCACCCTTCACCGGCGTGAGAGCTTTGGTGAACCGGTGCGGGCTATCATGAAAGGCCTACTGCGCTTGGCTCGAAGAGCAGATGTTGAATTGCTGATTCCTTTGCACATGAATCCTGAAGTCAGGGGGGCCGCCGCCGAGATTTTGGGGGGCCATGCCCGGTGGGTAGGAAAGGAAAACCTCTCTGAAAAATCCTCCATTTGGATATGTGAGCCCTTGGACTACTTAAGTTTCATCTATGCTATGAACCGTTGTCACTTCATCCTGACAGACTCGGGTGGTATTCAGGAAGAGGCCCCAAGCCTCGGGAAACCGGTTTTGGTCGTGCGGGAAACGACCGAAAGACCTGAAGCCGTTAAGGCAGGAACATCGAAGTTGATTGGATCACGTGAAGAAAGTGTTTTTGACGAAGCAAACCTTTTACTGGATGACGAGCGAGAATTCGAGAAAATGGCGCGGGCTCATAATCCTTACGGGGATGGAAAAGCCTCTCAAAGAATTCTTCACAAGCTTGCGCAAAGCTCCAACGTGGTCGGAGGCCCTCTTTGAAAATATTTTTTTTCATTCTTTTGACTTCGCTGACGAGCGTGGCCGCAATTAAAGTTTTACCGCCTGAAACGGGCGCCTATCAAGGAGCCTACGCTGATTTCGGAGCGACCGAAGATCAGGTCTCAGAAGAAAAAATAGATCAGTTTCAAGCCTTGTCTGGCAAAAAATTGGCCTGGGCCTATTTCTCTAACCATTGGCTCAATGGCGTGATTCAATTTCCAAAAGAAGCCGTTGAAATTTGTAAGAAGAAAAACACGATTCCGTATATTCGCCTCTCTCCCTGGTCCGAGATGGAGCAGAGTCAAAAAGATAAAATCTTTACGATGCAAGTGATTCTCGAAGGAAAATTTGACGAGCCCTTGCGGGCCTGGGCGCGGGACGCGCGGGACGCGAAGACAGCCATCATGATCGAATTTGGTCCCGAAGTGAACGGGGATTGGTTTCCTTGGAACGGCAAGTGGAACGGGGGCTCGCGCGCGGATGCTTACGGCGATGTCCACTGGCCAGATGGTCCCGAGCGGTTTCGCGACGCTTTTCGACATTTGATCCGTCTTTTTCGCGAAGAAAAGGCCGACAATATCACTTGGGTCTTGCATGTGGATTCGAATCGCTCACCCGAAGCTTCGTGGAATGATTTTAAATATTATTATCCAGGGGACGACTATATCGACTGGATCGGCGTGAGTGTGTTCGGTGCTCAGCTGCCCAATCAAGACTGGATTCTGTTTCCGCAGCTCTTTAAGAATTTTTGGCCCGAAATCATTGCCGCCACGACGAGTAAGCCTATTTTGATCTCTGAATACGCTGTCATTGAAGACAAAAATGATCCTCTGCGGAAGGCGCAGTGGATTAAACAAGCCTTGGAATCCGTGTCCCGTGGGCTTTTTAAGCAGATCAAAGGAGTGACCTATTGGCAATCTCCGGGTTGGTTGGAGGACAAAAAGGCTAACTTTATGATCGATTCCTCGCCGGCGGCATTGCAGATGTACCGAATGGAAGTAGCTCAGCCCTTTTGGCTCAGCGACGTGATTCTGAAGACAGATTAATGAACTGATTAAATATCTTCGTTGCGCATCAGGACAGATAAGTCCATTATGCCTGGAGGTGTTCAGAAGAGGTCTTTGTGGTACCGATTTTTCTGAGTCAATTTCAAATCGTCAAACCTAAAAATCATTTTCAACAAGATGATCTCTTGAAATGGATTATTCAAAGCCATCAAGGCGCGGCTGATCAAGGCCAAATCTCCACCTCGCGAGATGTTATTGAGAAGCTTTTTTTGCGATATGCGGTCAAATCTTCGCAAATCTCCCAGAGATATTCCGAGGCGACAGATGTTCTTCTTCGAGCGGCTGATCAAGAAATTTATAAAATTGATGAGACCCATGAAAATGGGGTGGACATCTCACGAAGGTCTCAATTTTTTTCGGCAAGGGCCGAAGAAATTTTTAAAAAATTTTATGATGTGAGCAAACTTTGCCCACGGCCTGATCATTTGATTCATGTGACCTGCACGGGCTATATATCGCCGAGTGCCGCGCAAAAAATTGTAACTGAAAAGAATTGGACGCAAAGCACGAACATTACGCACGCCTACCACATGGGTTGTTACGCTGCGCTGCCGGCCATTCGTTTGGCGAAGAGCTTGGTTTCTTCGGAGTTGCCTCAGAATCCAACTTATCGGGCCGATATCGTCCATACCGAAATGTGCAGTCTGCATATGGATCTTCTCACCCATACTCCTGAGCAAATGGTTGTCCAGACGCTCTTTGCCGATGGTCACGTGAAATACCAGGTCGCGGCTGTCCCGACGGCACGGGGGAAAAATTTAAAAATCATCGCCCTTCTTGAGAAGCTCATTCCAGAAACACAGGACGAGATGACTTGGTTCCCGGCTCCTTGGGGCATGCAGATGAGTTTATCGCGGACTGTTCCAGCGAAAATTAAATCTGAGATTAAATCTTTTTCAGGGGAGCTTTTGAAAAAAGCCAATCTAGAGCAAAGCGAAATGACAGGGGCTATTTTTGCCATTCACCCCGGCGGACCCAAAATTATTGAATCTGTACAAGGAGCTTTGGATCTTTCAGAGGCGCAAATAACGGAAAGCAAAAAAGTTCTTTTCGAAAGAGGGAATATGTCTTCGGCCACCTTGCCGCATGTCTGGAGCGAAATTCTACAAAAAGGTTATCCTCAAGGCACGCGAGTGATAAGCTATGCCTTTGGCCCAGGACTGACGCTCTTTGGTGCTGTTTTTGAGGTCTGCTAATGGGGATTTGTCTGATATTTCCTTTTTGTATTCAAGGCTTGATTCTTTTTGTCGATGAATTTTATTTTCACCGTCAACGAGACTTGCCTTTGTGGGAACGAATAGGCCATCCTCTTGATGCGTTGTCTGTTTTTATCTGCGCGCTGTTTATTTTTTTGATGCCAGCGACGACCGCGAATATTGAAATTTACATAGGACTTTGTGCTTTTTCCTGCTTGTTCATCACCAAGGATGAATTCATTCATACCCAGAGTTGCACGGCAGGCGAAAATTGGCTGCATGCTCTTCTGTTTATTCTTCATCCCGTTTCCTTTGTGGCGGCAGGTTTTATTTGGTGGGAAAATATTTCGCCCATCTTTTTGGCTCTCCAGCCCCTCCTGCTTTTCATTTTGATGATTTTTCAAATTCTGTATTGGAGCTTGCGTGATTTGAAAAAGAGCGAAATCAATAATCAGATCTATGAAAATTACGGAGATCGTTGGTATGAGGCGGATGACGATCCGGTTGCCCTGTTGCGGGCCGAATCGAAAACAAAGACACCGTGGGTCCTACGGACTGTGAAAGAACAGGGTCTGCTGCATTCAACGACGCATGTTTTGGATGTAGGCTGCGGGGCAGGTTTTTTAAGCAATGAATTGGCACGTGCGGGTCTTCACGTCACCGGGGTGGATCTTTCGCAAGAAAGCCTCAAAGTAGCCGCACAGTATGATTCAACGAAATCAGTTGTCTATCTCAAAGCCGATGCTTTTCATTTACCCTTTGAAAATGATTCTTTTGATGTGCTCACGGCCATGGACTTTCTAGAACATGTCGAACAGCCTCGTGAAGTGATTCAGGAGTTCTCGCGTGTTCTCAAGCCGAATGGAATTTTTATTTTTCATACTTTCAACAGAAACCCTCTGGCGTACATCGTGATTATTAAAGCCGTTGAGTGGTTTGTTAGAAACACGCCAAAAGATATGCATGTCCTTCGCCTTTTCATTAAACCGAAGGAGTTGAAACAGTACTGTATGGACGCTCAACTAGTGCCGCAGAAAATGCTTGGGATTAAAGTTGTTTTTTCTTCGATTCCGCTCAAGAACCTGTTGACGGGTTTCGTGCCGAAAGATTTAAAATTTGAGCTGACAAAGAGCTTGCTCCTTTCTTACTTAGGTTTTGCGGTAAAGAATTCAAAGTAAATCATTCATTTGTTTTGAGCATCCAGTGAAGGAGTTCTAAATCGGCCGGATGAGGACTGGTGCGTAGAAATTTCGCGACTGCTGCGTAGTCATTTTCATTCCGATTCTGGCTGAGTTTGAATTTCGCCTCGATTTTTTGGATGCGGATTTTCACAGCGACGATTGCCGCCTCTAAATTTTCTTGCATTGCCGGCGGCAGATTATAGGACCAACTTGTGCCATTTTCATTTTCGAAAGCAGAAGTCATTTGATTTAAAATCCGGTGGAGCTCCGCTCGACCTTGAATAAGCTCTGCCGTTCCGTGGACCTGCACAACGGCATAATTCCAGGTGGGGACATTTATTGGATCACTATAAATGTTGGGCGAAATATAGCGGCTCGGACCTTGAAAATGGACCAGAACTTCTTTCAGCATGGCCCAGTGTGGATTAGCCTTTGCAAAATGCGCTATTAAAGAGAGACCTTCTGCAGATTCCTCAACCAGAAAGGGAAGGGGACTGGTTGCGATGTTTCCATCAGAATGGGAAATGAGAAGGCCTAAAGGATACTTACGGATCAGCTCTAGAGCGAGGGCCTGGTCGCCTCTTTTGGAATATTCGGGTCTATACATATTTTTCCAAATACCATTGCAGTATTTCTGAATTTGTCATGGTCTTTTTCTAAGCTTATTTTGGTCTACTTGTAATGACCAGAATATTGATTTAGAATAGACCAGAAATTTACACGCAGAATGTTCCAAGAGGATGAATGAAAAATACAAAATACCAGAGGCTTTACGAAAATCTCATTCTGCAAATCAGATCGGGTTCTTTAGGCTCAGGAGAATTCCTCCCTTCTACCCGGGAACTGGCCCGCCTGCACCGTTGTCATCGATTTACCGTGATGAGCGTGTGCCAAGACTTGGTCGCGGAGGGATGGATTGATTCATCGCCTCGCTCGAGGTACAAAGTTTCTGCCAAAACACCTGTCACTTCTTCGGAAAGCTCCGCCAAAAAAACAGGAGGCAAAAAAACTGTTTCCATAATGGCGCGACCTCTTCCTCAGATTGACTTAAAAAGATCGAGTTATGCCCTTGAGTTTTGGGGTGGTCAGCCTGACTTGAGACTCTTTCCCAAAGATGAGTTTCGGCGCGTCTTGTCGGCAGGCCTGCGGCGCCTGAAGCCCGATCAAATGAACTATGGACTCACGGATGGGACGGAGTCCTGTCTGAAAGAAGTATCTCACTATTTAAGGCGCAGTCGAAATTTAATACATAAAGAGCTTGTGATGACGAACGGCTCGCAGGAGGCCCTGCTCCTTATTTCGCAGGCGTTTGTAAAGCCCGGAGAGAAAATTGCCGTTGAAAGAAAAGGCTATCCCTCGGCATGGCGATTATTTGAAAGCTTGGGGGCCATCCTTATCCCTATCGAGGTCGACGAACAGGGGATTGATACAGAGGATCTGGAAAGAAAACTAAAAAAACATCAAATCAAAATGATTTATACAACGCCCCTGCATCAATACCCCACCACGGTCACCCTCAGTCCTCGTCGACGGCAGAGCCTGATCCGTCTTGCAGAACAGAAGTCCATTCCCATCCTGGAAGATGATTACGATCATGAATTCCATTATATTGGCCCGCCTCCGGCGCCTTTATCGACCGAGACCGATCTGGGAATTTATATTTGCAGTTTTTCAAAGCTGCTTTTTCCGGGCGCTCGCCTTGGCGTCGTCGCTTGCAACGCGAAAATAAAAAATTATATCAGCAGTCAGAAATATTTAGTTTCAAGGCAGACAGATTGTTTGTCGCAGGTGGGTCTCAGTGCTTGGATGAAGGACGGTGGATTTGAAAGGCATCTGCGCCGGATGCGTCGAGCTTATGAGGCACGCTATTTTTTTATGATCGATCAGTTGCAAAGAATCCAGAAAAAAGCCGAAATCAGTTGGGACTCTCCCTCCGGGGGAATGTCCATTTGGGTGGATCTTCATCGAGACTCAAAGTTGATCGCAGAGAAATCAAAAAAAAGAGGAGTCTTTTTTCAACATGAAAGTCATATGGACTATCTCCCTTCGGTCGGCACTCATCTGCGGATTGGCTTTGCCGGTGTGAATGAGAAGGAAATCGAAAATGGTTTCAAGATTTTGAGTGACCTGCTGTGAGAAACATCCGCATTAACACCCCTTGACCATGGGTACGGGGAGACTATACAAATGACTTCGTCATTATTTTATAAAAGGAGAATAAATTATGCAAAAACGAATCTTTTTAAGTTTTCTGATAGTCTTGGGTTTCTCATTTGCGGCGCAAGCAAAACCCTGCGACGGCCTGCCGACTCACGCTGAATTCAAAAAAGCTTTGACGGAAGCGCGCGCTCAGGCCAATGGAGGTTTAAACCTCGATATGTGGGGAACAGTCGTTGATCGAACAGGAACAGTTTGTGCCGTTGCTTATACGGGCGAAAAAGTGGATTCTCAGTGGCCCGGCAGCCGAGTGATTTCGGCACAAAAAGCCAATACGGCAAATGCCTTTGGTTTGAAAGGTTTGGCCCTTTCAACGGCGAATCTTTATTCCGCAGTTCAGCCCGGTGGCAGTCTGTTTGGTCTGCAAGAGAGCAATCCCGTCAATACTCAAGTCGCTTATAAAGGCGATGCGCAGAAATACGGAACTCCTAAAGATGCTTTGGTCGGCGAGAAAATCGGTGGCGTCAATGTCTTCGGTGGCGGGCTTGCGATTTACGACAGCAAAGGAAATATTTTGGGTGCTCTCGGTGTGAGCGGTGATACGTCTTGTGCGGATCATAATATTGCGTGGCGCCTGCGAAACACTCTGGGTTTAGATTACGTTCCCGCTGGTGTGAGCCCGACAAAGAACGACCAGATTATTTATGATATCGCCAATGGCAAAAGTGCGGGTGGATTTGGCCATCCGACTTGTGGTGGTAAAGAAAATGAAGTGGCGGCCACTTTGCCTGCAAGCAAAAGCATCAAAAAATAGATTTTTTCTCATTTCCTCCGATTCAAATTTGGGTCGGAGGATGATTTCCCCAGCATTTTCCGCTAAAATTTTGCTATGCTCACAATGACCAAAAAAGGCCTCTATTGCCAAGCGGGAAATTTTTATATCGATCCCAAGGGAGCCGTTGATCACGCGGTGGTTACCCATGCCCATAGTGATCATGCCCGTAAAGGAAGTCGTCATTATTACAGCACTCGTTCAGGAACGGAACTTTTGCGCAGCCGATTGGGTGCCGCAATTTCGATTTCTAGTTTTAACTATGGCGAAAGTTTTTCTTTAGGTGCAGTTCGCCTGTCCTTCCATCCGGCTGGTCATATCTTAGGATCCGCCCAAGTGCGTCTCGAGTATGCGGGCGAAGTTTGGGTGGCCTCAGGAGATTATAAGCGCGAAGCCGATCCCACTTGCGAAGCTTTTGAAAATGTACCTTGCGATGTCTTTGTGACCGAGGCGACTTTCGGGACCCCTCAATACTGCTGGCCTAAAGACAAAAATGTGGGTCAAGAAATTTTTGATTGGTGGATGAGTAATGCCAGCAAGGGGATCAACAGTGTTTTATTCGCCTATTCTTTAGGAAAAACCCAACGTGTTCTCGGAGTGCTTGAACCCTACGGTGGTCCTCAGATTTACTGCCATTCTTCAGCAACGGTGTTGAATGACTGCTACCGCCGCGAAGGTATTTCGCTTGCCCCGACTCTCTGCTTAAGTCAGCTTGGTCCTCAGGAAAGACCTCAAGGCGCCCTTTTCATCGTGCCGCAATCTTTCTTAAAAACAGAGCAGGCAAAATTTTTAGGCGCCTCGTACGAAACCGCTTTTGTGTCGGGCTGGATGGCCCGAAGCTCTTTCGGCTACGATCGGGGCTTTCTCATGTCGGATCATGCGGATTGGAACGATCTTGTTCGAACCATTCGTGAAAGCCAAGCGAAACGAGTGTATGTTCAGCACCGTGGGCAAGGCGCTTTGGTCAAATATTTGCGCTCTTTGGGTTTACAGGCTTTTCCAGACTCTGATTTGGTACCGCAAAATCCAGAACAACTGGCTTTTTTTTGAGGGCTCGATGAAGAAAATCTCTCTTGGCATTTCAGATTTCGCTTTGCCTGCCCCGCGCCGAGGGAGTATCGATTCCCATTCGGGCCTGGGCCGCGGTCAACAGATGGGCCAAGAGATTCATATGAAAATCCAAACGCAAAGGGCCTTGAGCTTCCCATCCTATGAAGCCGAAGTTCCGATGACTCATGAGTTTACGAAGGACGGCTATATCTTTGAGCTGCGCGGAAGAATGGACGGTCTGTTCGCAGGCGAAAGCCCGCGCATTGAAGAGATCAAGTCCACGTTCAACATTTACGATCTTTTGCGAACTTTAAAAGAGCTTGGTGATGATCATCCTTACTGCCTTCAATTGAAGACCTACGGTTATATTTACTGGTTACAAAATAACAAAATTCCGGACCTCCGTTTGCATTTGGTTTCGACCCGCAATGGTGAGAGCCTTGATCTGGATATGAAACTCGATCTTCAGATCTACGAGAAGTGGCTCGATCGGCGCCTGCAAGAACTTGTCGAAGAGGTGAAACTCGATAAAAAAAGAATCGAGCGCCGTAAGAAGGCCGCCAAGTCATTGACTTTTCCTTTTCATAAACCGCGTGCGGGTCAAATTGAGCTGATTCAGACCATTGAAGAAGGGATGAAAGAAAATCGTCCCATGCTGGTCCAAGCGCCAACCGGGTTAGGGAAGACCGTGGGAGTCCTCTATCCGACGTTGAAAGAAGCCCTCGCGCGAGGGCAAAAAGTCATTTACGTGACGCCTAAAAACAGTCAGCATGCCGTGGCTGAAGAAGCCATGGAGCGTTTACAAGAGGCGGGGGCTTCTCTCAAGGCCATGACCCTCACGGCTAAAAGTAAAATATGTTTTAAAAACGAACCGATTTGCAATCCCGACTTTTGTGAATTTGCTAAAGATCATTACAGCAAAGTGGCCGAAAATAAACTCATAGAGCAACTTTCGCGAAAGAGAAGCCTCACCGCAAAAGTTTTTTCAAGTCTGGGCGAGCAGTATCAAGTTTGTCCCTTTGAATTGCAACTCGAGGCCACGCGGGAAGCGGACACGGTCATCTGTGATTATAATTACGTCTTTGCGCCCCACTCTTCTTTTGAAAGACTCACCGGCGGCGGGCTCGTGCCCTCGGGAAAGCCCAATTTAGTCATTGATGAAGCCCATAATCTTCCGGCTCGTGCCATTGATTATTATTCTCCGGCTCTTTCGACTTTTAAGTTGGAAAACATGCGTGAAGATGCGCACAAACTTCCGTTGCAATTTCGCCGACCTGCTCAAGAGCTGATTGGGAATTGCATCAACGTCGTCAAGCAATGTGCAAGCCCCGGTGAAACGAAGGCTCATCAGATTGATCCGCCTTTTGAAATTTTCATGGATCAAGATGTGGAGCTCAAAAGTTTTCTATCTTCTTACCTTTCATCCAATGTAGAAATTGAGCCCAAAGATGTGGTGATGCGATTGAGTTTTTACTGGTCGGAATTCACCGCCGCCTTGGAGTACGTCAAAAGCGGTCAAAACTTCACGCCGAATCGGTTTTTCACGACTTTCACTCCTTTCCCGGCAACGGTTAAAATCACCTGCTGTGATGCTTCGGAAATGTTGAAGAGTGCTTATGGGGAATTTGCGCAAGTCGTGGCCTTTTCGGCCACGCTCAAACCTTTTGAATTTTACAGTCAATTGGCGGGTTTGCCAGCGAAAGAATTGAAGACCGCAGAGTTCACCTCGCCTTTTCCCAAGAAACATCGAAAGATCATCGTCATTCCGCAAATTTCGTCTAAATATTCGGAGCGTGAAAGGAACTACCCGCGCATTGCCGAGGCCATCGTCAAAATTACAGCTCTGCGAAAAGGAAACTATATCGCGTTTTTCCCGAGTTTTGATTTTATGGAAAGAGTCTGCGCTCACTTTCGCGAGTCGCCTGATTTCCTGATTTTGAAACAGGAACGCTCCATGAAACGAGAAACGATCGATGGCATCCTGGCCCAGCTGAAAGATCCTTCGATGTCGCATATTCTTTTTGCCGTTCAAGGAGGAGTTTTCTCAGAAGGCGTTGATTACCCAGGACATATGGTGATTGGGGCCTTTGTTGTGGGCCCGCCGCTGCCAAACTTTGATTTGGAACGAGAAAAGATGCGGGAGTACTACGAAGAAAATTATGCAGCTGGTTTTGATTACGCTTACACCTATCCCGCCATGGCGAAAGCAGTTCAAGCGGCGGGGCGGGTCATTCGCTCCGAAACGGATCAGGGTATTATCATTCTGATGGATAATCGTTTCATTCAGCCCAGCTACGTGAAGTCGATGCCGCAGGACTGGTTTGAGGAGAATCCGCAGGAAATGGTTTCGCAGAGTATTCTCAAGGACATCGCCGACTTCTGGGAAACTACAAAGTCACATTAAGTAATTGTTAAATTACAGCTTCAATCTTCTCCTAAAAGAACATACTCTCTTGCGCATGAACAACTCGGAAGGAGTTCACTATGAATTTAAAAAGTCTTTTCTCAGCCTTAACAATGCTTCTCTCTTTGACCGCCATCTTTCTTTTTTCTAGCGGGGCCGCCGCGGAGCCGAAAACGGTTCCCTACGTGGATCTCAATCAGTACGCGGGAATTTGGTACCAGATTGCTCACGTGCCTTTGGTATTTGAAGGTGGAACTTGTGCCTGCGCCCGTCAAAAACTCACGCCAGGTGAACCGGGAGTCATAAAGGTCTACAACTCTTGCAATGACAAAAATCCGCAAGGCAAATTGAAGGAAATCAGCGGCGAAGCTTATAATGACGATGCCCAATCGAATTCTAAATTCACCGTGGACTTCCACCTTTTGTTCAAAGGAAGTTACTGGGTTGTCGGTTTAGACCAAGAATATCGCTACGCCGTGGTTTCGGACAGCTGGTCTTATTCTTTGTACATTCTATCTAAAACCCCGACCCTCTCTCCTGATCTGTACAACGAAGCCGTCAATATCGCGAGGGCGCAGGGCCTGAATGTTGCGAAACTAGAGACGACTGTTCAAGCCGGCTGTCAATATCCTCAGTAGATTTTCTTCTCGCAAATCCCTGCGGTGACGCAGGGGAATCATTGGAATGTGAGTTGCATTTGTGCTACTTTTTTTAAACGAAAGTAGTACATATGCTAGAAGCTCACCTCGAAAAGTCATTTAATCTATCCGACTTCCGAATTGGACAGCGGGATATGATCAACGCCATTCTAGCAAAACAGGATGTCTTAGGTGTGCTGCCAACCGGTGGCGGCAAGTCCCTTTGCTACCAATTTCCTGCCGTTTATTTGAAACAACTTGTCATTGTGGTTTCGCCTCTCATTGCTCTGATGAAGGACCAAGTGAGCTCTTTGCAGCGCAAAGGCATTTCCTCAGGATCTTTGCACTCGGGTCAAAGTGACCTGGAAAAACGCCAAGTTTTTTCTCAAATCGGCGAAGGGGGAACCTTTCTTTTGTATTTGTCGCCGGAGCGAGTACAGAAAGAGGGTTTCCAAAAATGGATTATGGGTCGTCAGATCGCGCTTTTTGCCATTGATGAAGCTCACTGTGTCTCTCAATGGGGACATGATTTTCGCGAAGAGTACGCCGAATTAAAAATTCTTAAAAAATTGCGGCCCGACGTGCCTATTTTGGCTTTGACGGCTTCGGCCACGCCAACGGTTTTGGACGATATCGCTAAAAACCTGCAACTGGTCAAGCCCGCGCGGATGGTTCATGGTTTCTACCGCCCGAATCTTTATTATCAAGTTGAAACCTGCGCGGATGATAAAGAAAAAGTCCAATGGCTTGAGCAGGGTTTAAGGCAAAATCCCACGGGCCGGGTTCTAATTTATTGTGGCACTCGCAAAATCACCGAGGATCTGGCCGCCTTCCTGAAAGAGCGTTCCGATGAAGTTGGCTATTACCACGCAGGTCTTTCACCGAATGAGCGCACCCGCACCCAAGAGGCCTACGCCCGTGGAGAGTTAAGAATTTTAGTTGCGACCAACGCTTTCGGTATGGGTATCGATCAGCCCGACGTTCGCTTGGTAGTCCACTTTCAGATGCCTGCGAACATCGATTCTCTCTATCAGGAAATGGGTCGGGCGGGACGCGATGGAGAGCCCTCGACATGTCTGCTGCTCTTTTCGAAAAAAGACAAGGGTCTACAGTCTTTCTTTATCCAGAGCTCGACGGCCAAAGGGGCCATCAAGGATCTGCGCTGGCGCAATTTAGATGCTCTGGTCAGTTATTCAGAATCGACAGAGTGCCGGCACTCCGAAATTCTCACCTACTTCAAAGATTCGCAACGTCTCAAAAAGTGCGGCCACTGCGATGTCTGCGATCCCGCGTCGACCCGAAAAATTTTACAAGCGGTGACGGTTCCTTTTGCTACGAAGACAAAACGAAAGCGCACCGAAATCACCGAGGTGAGCTTGCTAGACCCGATTCAAGATTATCGTTTTCAACTTTTGCGCAAGTGGCGTAAGGCAAAAGCCACCGAGCTGGATATTCCCGCCTTCGTTATTTTCGGTGATAAAACTCTGCGAGAGCTAGCGATTAAGAATCCGACGACATTGGATGACCTGAAAGATATTTACGGCATCGGTGAAGCGAAGCTAGAAAAATTCGGTTGGGATCTGATTGCAGAGCTGGGGACGGACTGAGTACGGACGGCCGTAGCATCGTCAAACACCTCACCGCGGTCCGTAGTGCAACTCACGACCTACTCATTATCACATTTCACAGCCGACTCGCTACAATGCACCGGATTCGTCGCATCCCCGCACTTCTTCAGCACCTGGGCCAGCGCGCTGGCCTTCGTATTGCCCGAAGAAATTAAAGTTTTTCCAAAGGATTCCATATGGCAGGTCCAATTCCCGCTGCCTCCGCCTGAAGACCCATCCTTCATGGCCAACTGAAAAACCTGTGACTGCAGCTGCGAGACTGCGCGTTCAAGCTCCCAAACCCGTCGTCGCAATTCTTCGTTGGAAGAGCCCTTGTAGCTTTTGCTCGGTTCAATCCGAAAGATAGTATCGGCTTGCGCGAAAGTGGAAAGACTCAGCAAGATCAAAAGAACGATCTGTTTCATTTTGAATTCCTTTTTTAAAAAAAGAGCCAAGCTTTTTCAACTTGGCTCCTCGATTTTTCATTTCCGTAAGAACTAGTTACCCATTCTGTTGAGTTCGTCGTATCCCGGCATCGTCGACAAATCTGGAACAACGACGATGGCGATGCGGCGATTCGCGGCCTTGCCTTCGGTTGTTTCATTGGGCTGAATGGGTTGGGTATCACCGAAGCTCGCAGCGCTCACGCGATTCGCGGGCATGCCGGCATCGATCATCGCTCGCGTCACATTCAAAGCGCGGGCCGAAGCAAGCTCCCAGTTCGAAGGGAAAACCGCGGTCGCGATAGGAACATTATCGGTATGGCCCTCTACTTGGTAGCGTTTACCCGTAATGGCTGCTAGCTGTGCCGTCACTTCTTTGAGAGTCTCACGCCCGGCGCTGGATAATTTAGCGGAGCCTGACGGGAAAAGAACGTCAGAGCCTAAGCTCACGACCATTTTTCCGTCGATGATTTTAACGGAAAGAGAGCCCGAATCAGCTAATTTTTGGAAACGTTTTGTCAGATCAGAAAATTCTTGAAGTCGTTTGCGTTGCTCCGCTTGGCGCTGACGCATTTCTTCCATGGCCTTTTTCATATCGTCCAAAGAAGCTTTCAATTGACCGCGGTCTTTGGCCGTCGCGATGAGTTTTTCTTCAAGCTGCGCTCGATCCGTATTTAAAGCTTGGTTCTGAGTCGTCAAAGCCTGATTGTCCGTCTTGTTTTTTTCGATCTGCGCGTTGAGCGCCGAAACTTCTGCCTTATGCTTTGAAGAAGAGACGCAACCGCTGAAGACCAAAAGGGCCGCACAACCCCATAAAATTCTTTTCATTTTCCAAACCTCCCATGGTTAAAAAGTTATTCTGGGAGGGAAATGGACAAGATTCAAGTTTGAATCCCCGCTACCGACGTGAAAAGAGGCCTTTTTCTTCAGTTTTGATAAGAGGACCCTTTTTTTGTGCGGTGAGTGACCTCGAGTTATGCTATTTCTGTGATCAGACAAGGGGTCTGAATGAAAAAAAATAATCTCTTCCTGTTCCTTCTCTTTTTTTGTTTTTCCCAGAAACTTTGGGCTGACGGTTTAGATTATAGTGCCGATGGCGGTTTTCAGACCTATCCTTTGGGCAGTCTTTTTTCGGCGCAAGCTGGTTACGGTGCTAAAATTTGGCAAGCTCCCGAAAGCGGTCCCGCGGATTTTTGGAAATATGGTTATGTGCGCCCGCAAATTAAAGTAGATTCTATTTTTTTGATCAACCGGATCACGGCGGAGTTGGAGTTTTACCCCATTTCTCTGCTGGGATTTTCGGCCGGTGGAGGAGTTTCGCAAAGGGATGTGCAAAAATATAAAGACTTCGATTGCGATGCTCTTCGCTGCCGTGGCGAGCTGACCTACGAGTTGATCCGGGCGAATCTTACTTTGGGCTATGCCGATTTTTTCTTCAATGCACGGGGAACTTACCAAAAATTTCACTCGGCTTCTCGGACTCAGGCCTTTTACGACGAGATGTCTTACCTCGTAGGGCAGGCGGGCGGTGATGATCAACGCTCTCTGCAAATTTTGGGGGGACAAAAGATCAGCGACAAGTGGAGCGCTCTCGTGGCCGGATCCTTTCAAGAATTCATTCACACGCGAAATAATAATGCGGCGGTCTTAGCCCTCGTGAATTATACGGAAGGGCCCTGGCGGGCCAGCTTTGGCCTGGGCGAGTATCGCTCCACCCATCAGGTGGCAAATCCCGTGGCGGCTTTCGTGATTCATTGGTCGGGACCCAAAAGTCTCGCGCTCTTCTAAGGACTCCTTCGATGAAAAAAATCCGCGCCAGCCACATTCTCGTGAGTCATGAATACGAAGCCCAGGATATTTTGCGCGCTCTGCAAGCAGGCAAAAAATTCGAAGACCTGGCGGCGAAATTTTCGAGATGCCCTTCGGCCAAGCAAGGCGGTGATCTGGGCGTTTTCTCCAGTGGGCGCATGGTGGAGGAATTCGATGAAGCGGCTTTCGCTCTGCAGGTTGGCGAAATATCAAAGCCTATTCGTACAAAATTTGGTTATCATGTGATCAAACGAACAGAATAGGAGCATTTGGACAAGGATTCAGCTCCAGCATAGCTGCTGACTGTCCTGACGAGCATACGAATTAAGAATTTGAAAGACTTAGTCCTCGTCTTCAAACTCTTCGTCTTCTTCTTCATCCTCGTCTTCATCGTCTTCATCTTCTTCGTCCTCATCGAGGTCTTCGTTGGCTTCGATGCGCACGAGCCAGCCTTCGTCGAAGGGATCTTCTTGAATCAGACTGGGATTGTCGATGACCTGCTGATTGATTTCAACCACCACGCCTGAGACCGGAGCGTAGATGTCGAGGGGACCGTCGTTGGTTTCGATGGTCCCGATCACGACATCGGCTTCCACTTTTTCCTGTTCGGCCGGTAGGTCCACGGATGAGATAGAGTCAAAATCTTGCAGACCTTCTTCGTTGATGCCGATGGTGATAATTCCATCTTCTTCTTGCAACCACAAATAACCCATAAAATTTTTAACATCATCAGACATCTTGAACCTCTCCTTTGGCCTTTTATGAACAGGCTTTAGCAGTCGTAGTACAGGTGAAACTCATAGGGAACGGGGCGCTGTTGAACCGGGCGAATTTCCTTATCAACTTTATACTGCACCCAGGTCTCAATGAGATCTTCACTGAACACTTCGCCTTTCTTTAAGAAGCTGCAATTATTTTTCAAATTATTCAAGCTTTCTTCTAAAGTTCCTGGCACGGACGGGATTCCGGCAGCCTCTTGCGGAGAAAGACCGTAGATATCTTTATCCAGGGGCTCGCCCGGGTGGATTTTATTGATGATTCCGTCTAGTCCCGCCATTAAAACGGCCGCTTCGGCCAAATAAATGTTTGCGGATGGATCGGGCGTACGGAATTCAATGCGCTTCGCTTTTGGATTCGGTCCTGAGTTAGGGATACGCATGGCGGCCGAACGATTTTTAAAGCTGTAAGCCAATTTTGTCGGAGCTTCAAAACCGGGGACCAAGCGTTTGTAGGAATTGGTCGTCGGATTGATAATTCCGCACAGAGCGGGAGCATGCTTCAGAACTCCACCGATATAGTACAAAGCCATTTCGGAAAGCCCTGCGTACTTGCTGCCGGCGAACAGATTTTTTCCGTCTTTCCAGAGGGACATGTGCATATGCATTCCTGAGCCATTGTCGCCGAAAACAGGTTTCGGCATAAAGGTCGCCGTTTTCCCGTGGCGGGCCGCTACGTTTTTGACGATGTACTTAAACCACATCATCTTGTCGCCCATATTGAGAGCAGTATCGAAACGAAAGTTGATTTCGGCTTGGGCGGCGGCCACTTCATGGTGATGGCGCTCGACAGAAATCCCGACTTTTTCAAGTTCCAAACAAACTTCATCACGGATATTTTGCTGCGTATCTGTTGGCAAAGCGGGGAAGTAACCTTCTTTGGGGCGAACTTTGTAACCTAAGTTACGGCTGTCTTCATCGCGGCCGGTGTTCCAAGAAGACTCACCGCTATCGACCGAGTAAAAACCGCTGTTGCTATTTTGTTCGTAGCGAACGTCATCGAAAATAAAGAATTCAGCTTCAGGACCGAAGTAGGCGGTATCGGCAATTCCCGTCGATTGCATATAGGCCAGTGCTTTTTTAACGATCTGGCGTGGATCCCGGTCATAGGCTTGCAGAGTTTCTGGCAAGCAGACATCGCAAATCACTGACAGGGTGGGAACCTGGATGAACGGATCCATCTTTACCGTGGCGGGATCAGGACGAATGATCATATCTGATTCTTCAATGCCTCTCCATCCACGAATGGAGCTGCCGTCAAAACCGAAACCGTCTTCGAATGTTTCTTCTGTGAGTTGGTGCAGGGGAATTGTTAAATGTTGCCAAGTTCCGATCATATCGCAGAACTTCAGATCAACCATTTTTGCGCCATTTTCTTGCGCGTACTTCAATGCTTCTTTTGCGTTCATCAGAGGGTCTCCTTGTATTTTTTCTTATATCGCTTCTTCATTTTTTTCGCCGGTCCGAATACGTAGAACAGACTCCACTTGCAGGACGAAAATTTTCCCGTCGCCAATTTTTCCGGTGTAAGCCGCTTTGCGAATAGCCTCGACGGCGGCGGCGCAGATTCCATCTGGAATGACAACTTCAAGTTTTATTTTTGGTAAAAAATCAACGACGTATTCGGCGCCTTTGTAAACTTCAGTGCGGCCTTTTTGGCGGCCAAACCCGCGGATTTCCGTGACAGAGACACCTTCCACGCCGACTTCAGATAATGCATCTACAACATCATCCAGCTTGAAAGGTTTTATAATCGCTTCAATTTTTTTCATTGATTTCCAGTAGGTTTGGCCGATTCTAGCGAAATTCATTTGCGAGTCAAAGGCACAAATAATTAACGCAAACCAATAATGTCATTGATAGCGGTTGTGGGTTTTGGTACACACAGCGCTCATCTTGAGAGGCCAGACAGAATTGTCGTCAGAAAAATACCGGGGGGGATTCAATGACTGCAACGCGTTTTTTTGTCTACGGATCAATGTGTGAAGGAATGGTTCATTTCTCTCACATCAAAGATTTCGTTTTAGGGATCGTTCCTGCCTCCATTCAGGCCACGGCTTTCCGCTTAGGAGTAGGCTTTCCTGTTATTACGAAACAACAAAGAAACTGGGTTTCGGGGCACCTTGTGCAACTCAAAATGTCGGACCTTCTTTTAGGTCTGCTCGACGAGTTTTACGGCTTCCATTCGCTGCAACCAGACAAAAGCATTTGCTCTAGGGAGCTCACGTCGGTTCGCTTGGCCGGTGATGAAATCGTCAACGGGGTTTACGCTTATTTTTTTAATCCGTTGCGCTTGCCGAAAGACGCGCAATTGATTGATGACGGCGATTGGTCCTCCTCTTTGCAAATTCAACCGGCTCTCACCACGAAGCTTAGTGAAAAACAAAGCATTTACGTGCGCCGCCTCGGTCAATCCTCGGGTCGCGAGATCATTCCGATTGATTTGCCTCTGTACCGTGAGCTGATGAAGTTGGGTCTGATCGTTGATAAGGGCCGCCGCCTCGCTTTGTCTCAATTGGGTCGTGAGGTTTACAAATATCTTGATTGATTCGAAACCGATTTTCCGCATTGTCTTGATTGAGCCCGAAATTCCTCAGAATACGGGAAACATTGGCCGCACCTGTGTCGCGACCAACTGTGAACTGCACCTGGTCGGAAAAATGGGTTTTGAAATCAACGATAAAAATCTGAAACGCGCAGGACTCGATTACTGGCCGCACTTGGTTTGGCATCAGCACGAAACCTATCAGGACTGGTTCAAGCTCGTGCAAGATCCCACTCGCGTTTGGTATTTTACCACGAAAACGAAACGGACTTTCTTTGAACCCTCCTATCAGGCGGCGGACTGGCTTGTCTTCGGTAAAGAGACCAAGGGGCTGGACCCAGATATTTTGCAAAAACACCCTCAACAAACAGTCACGATTCCCCAATTGGGTCCTGTGCGCAGCTTGAATTTGGCTACCGCTGTGGCTATTGCTGCCTATGAGGGCGTGCGGCAACTGCATCACCGCTAGGTCTGCCGAAATAAAATGCAAAAATAACCGATTAACGTCGTATGTCATCGAATGTATTACGGTTCAGTAGCTTGATGGAGTGAGGCCTTTAGGGCATTCTCAAGAACTATGGTTACAAAAATTCTCGCAAAACTTATTGGAACGAAGCACGACCGTGAAATGAAAAAGATCCAGCCTTTGGTGGATCAGGTGAACTCTTTCGAGAGTGCCATCAAGGCCCTTACGGACGATCAATTAAAAGCCAAAACACCCGAATTCAAGGAGCGTTTGCTCAAGGGTGCCACCGTGGACGACATTTTGCCAGAGGCCTTTGCGGTCTGTCGCGAAGCCGCCTCACGTGTTTTAGGAATGCGCCACTACGATGTGCAAATCATCGGCGGTGTCGTTCTTCATCGCGGTCAAATCGCCGAGATGAGAACCGGTGAGGGGAAAACTCTCGTCGCCACTTTGCCAGTTTATTTAAACGCCCTTACCGGCAAGGGTGTCCACGTTGTCACCGTGAATGATTACTTGGCGCGACGGGATGCGGAATGGATGGGTCGTCTTTATGGCTGGCTGGGTCTCACGACTGGCATCATCGTGCACGGCTTGAATGATCAACAACGCAAAGAAATGTACGCCTGTGACATCACCTATTGCACCAACAACGAGTTGGGCTTTGATTATCTGCGCGACAATATGAAATTTGATTTGAACGACTACGTCCAGCGCCCGCACAATTTCGCCATCGTCGATGAGTGCGATTCGATCTTGGTGGATGAGGCGCGAACACCTTTGATTATTTCAGGACCCGGCGAAGCTTCGACTGACAAGTACATGCTGGTGAATAAAGTGGTGCCCCATCTTAAACGCGACGTGCATTTCACTATGGAAGAAAAAACCAAGACGGCCTCGCTGACCGACGAAGGAAATGCCAAGGCCGAAGAATTGCTTCAGGTTGGTAATCTTTATGATCCGCAAAACATTGAATTCTTGCATCACATTTATCAAGCCTTGAAGGCTCATTACCTTTACCGTTTGGATGTGGAGTACATGATCAAAGACGGCGAAATCGTCATCGTCGACGAGTTCACGGGCCGTCTGATGCCGGGCCGCCGTTGGAGCGATGGGCTTCATCAAGCGATCGAAGCGAAAGAAAATGTCGAAGTCAAAAGCGAGAACCAAACTCTCGCAACCATTACTTTTCAAAATTATTTCTTGATGTATAAAAAACTCTCAGGAATGACGGGAACGGCTGATACGGAAGCGGTTGAGTTCAAGAAAATTTACAAACTCGATGTGAACGTGATCCCGACCAACCGACCTATTCGCCGGGATGATCACGAAGATGTCGTTTACAAATCCGAGCAAGCGAAATTCAAGGCGATCACGGCCTATGTGAAAGAAAAAACCGAGCGCGGTCAGCCCGTGCTCGTGGGAACGGCTTCGATCGAAAAATCTGAGCTGCTGAGCGCTTTTTTGAAAAAGGAATCCATCCGCCATGAAGTTTTGAATGCCAAACATCATGAGCGTGAGGCAGAAATTGTGGCTCAGGCGGGTCGGCGGGGCGTTGTCACGATCGCTACAAATATGGCCGGCCGTGGAACAGATATCATGCTCGGCGGAAACGCTGAAATGATGGCAAAAAATATTCCCGGCGAAGAGGGTTCGGACGAACATAGTTTTGAACTCGCCAAACTCAAAATCCAGGTTGAAAAAGAGCGCGCGGAAGTGCGTGAACTGGGTGGGCTGTGCATTGTGGGAACCGAAAGACATGAATCCCGTCGGATCGACAATCAGCTGCGCGGCCGTTCAGGTCGACAGGGAGATCCTGGGGAGTCTCGTTTCTATCTTTCTTTGGAAGATAGCTTGATGCGCATCTTTAATGGCGAGCGGATCCAAAAAATCATGGAGATGCTCAACATCCCTGAGGATGAGCCCATCACGGCCCGGATGGTGACCAATGCCATCGAGGGGGCGCAACGTAAAGTCGAAGGACACAATTTCGATATTCGTAAAAACTTGATGGAGTACGACTCCGTCATGAATATGCAAAGAAATGCGATCTACGGCATGCGCCGAAAAGTTCTGGAAGGCCAAGAGATCGAAAGGACCGTTTTGGATATGTTGAGCGACGTGGTCTCAAACCTGCTCGATACCTATATTCCCGATGACCGCCGGGCCTGGAGTTTAGAGGGTTTGAATAATTCTTTGTCGCAGACCTTCGGATTTAAAATTGATTTCGACAGTATCGCCCACACACCAGACGCTTTGACAAAAGCGGTCAGCGACGGGGTGAAAGGTGTTTACGATAAGCAAAAAAATGAAATGGGCCAATTCCTTGAGCAGCTCGAGAAAATGGTTCTTTTGCAGGCGATTGATCATCATTGGAAAAATCATCTGTTAGTGATCGATCGATTGAAAGAGGGCATTGGTCTGCGAGGTTACGCGCAGAAAGATCCTTTGATTGAATACAAGAAAGAAGCCTTTGGCGCTTTCGAAGCTCTCAACGAAGTGATCAAAAAAGATGCGATTGAAAAAATCATGCGTGTTCATCTGGTGCGTGAAAATGGTGAAGAAGCTCTCGAAGCCCTTCGCTCGGAAGAGCCTGATCTCAGTGAATTGGACTATTCGGGACCGAATGATGCCGATCTAGGTGGGATCAGCGCGTCGTCTTCGCGAGCCCCTGTTTCGTCCAACTCAGAGGCCGCACGCCCGAAAAGAAAAATGACCTACGGGAATGCGCCTCCTCCTGAAACGAAACAAAACCGCGCGGATCGCCGACGTGGTAAGGGGAAATAGTTGATTGACTGATTGTCCTCATTGTCATCAGCAAATTGAGATCAGCGAAATTCATTACGGGACTTTGTTCTCGTGTCCTCTCTGCAAGGCCGTCTATTTCATTGGATGGGACGGCCAAGCCGAGCTCCCCCCAACGGCTGAAGAAATGGCGGCAGAAGATGAGGACGGGCCAACGGTGGCTTCGGAACAGACCTCGGTCGATGAGCCCGAACCTGAACTGGAGGCCACGATCTCCACCGAAATCACCTACGCATCGATGGAATCCACTTCGCACGACGCCATCATCGACAACTCTGATTACAGCACAGAGACCGTCAATAATTTTCCGATTCCCGAAGAAGAGGCTGCTCCGATGGACATGGAGCCCTTGAGTACGGAACCCTTCGCTGAATCCAGTGAAACAGAGCCTATGCATATCGCGCCAGCTACTGACGAAAACCCTTCTGCGGCGGAGGCTATGGAAGAGGCCCAGGAAGATTATGACTTCAATCAACCTCTCGATTTGCAAAAGCCCGTCGAGGTCGAAGAAGGGTCCTCGACCGCCGATCAGCCTGGTTTTCAAGATGTGACCGAGTTTGCGAATGCGGACGCAGAGATTGTCGCTCTTAGTTATACGGTTCGTATTGAAGGCATTGATACCGGAAAAATTTATGGCGCCCTCAAAGAGGCCCTCACCGATTCCCGCTTCGGCTGGGATGTAATGACCCTGATGAAGAGCGTGCAAAACGGGAGCCTCGAGTTGAAGGGCTTGAACCCGGCCAAGGCCTTTGTTCTAGTGAATCGGGTCAAATACTTGGCCTTAGAAATTTCCTGGAGGCAAGATGTCCTTACCACTCCTTAAAGCGCTTTCTTTTTTGATTGGGCTTTCACTTGGATCGAAGAGTTTTGCAACTGAAAAAAAAGAGGAAGCTAAAGAGGCTTCAAAGGAAGCCGCAAAAGAAGAGGCGAAGCCCGAGAAAAAAGACGAATACGGCGAGATGGTGGCTAAAGTTTCGGCCCTGCAAGCCAAAGTCGCGGCCAGTAAAGAAATTATCGAAAAATTATTGGAAGAAAAAAAGCACGCGACAAAGCCCGAACAGATTTCGGAAATCGTTAAAAATTTAGTGACTGAACATAAGACCATGGAGAAGAACGCCGAGGATTACGAGCAGGCGCGCTCTTATTTGCAGTACCGGTTTCCAGAAAAGGGTCTCAAAGGCGAGCGTGTTTACGAACGAATTGAAGTCAAATCCATCGATGATATGGAAGACGAGTTGAACCTGGATTCAAAACTCAAAAGGACGATGAAGATTGTTCGCAAACAGTACGCGAAGCCCGACGAGCCCGCGAAGAAATCTTCGGCCTCTGCCGAGAAAAAAAAGAAATCTGCGCCACTTCCTGGCTCAGACGAAAGACCCACGATCGCGGAGCCTGTCATTTTAACAAAGTGACTATTGCAGACTATTGCAAAGGTTTGAACTCAGGCACGTAACGGACCTTCGTGTCGCCGTGAACCTGCGCCTCGTAGTTGCCGAAGGCATTGTGATTTTCTTGAGCTTCGCGCGCTAACTCGGCATCGATGGCTTTGTTTCTTTCCTCATTGCGCTGGTCAACGGCCACGGCCGAAAGCTCAGCCGGTGGTTGCCAAATATCACCGACGTAGATCGCGTTTCCTTCAAAGAACTGGATTTCTTTTTCGAAACGGATGCGGCTATCATAAAAAATATAAGTCCAACGATCTTTCCCGTGGAAGCGTTCGGTGCGGCTGGGATTTCCCATGGTTTCAAGGACATCTTGCTTTTCCATACCGGGTTTTATTTTTTGAAAATCGGTCAGCGCCGATGTTTGACAAGCCGTGCTTGCAAGAGAGAGAGTTAGCAGAAAGATGTATAAAATTCGGTGCATAGACACCTCACCCCTTTTATGTAGTATCGGGTGTCTGGAGGTCGAAGTGAAGAACTCTTCCCAATTCGTCTCAATTTATGACGGTTTTCTTTTTGGGGTTACCACTGTAAAGTAAAGGGTTGCCCTAAGATAGAGATGATCTCGTAGCCCGTCACCGCCAGCACCTCGGTGCTGTAATCAGAGTAGAGTTTGATGCCGACCAGATTCCACTGTTTCGGCCAACTGTCCGCGGGATAATGAAAAACGATGGATGTCTTATCTTGAGACTCCTCGGACGCGACTTGAAATTCAGTCTGTTGTACCGGTGAGGCAAGAATGCTCTGAACAGGGATAGAAAGAGCTTGTATGCTTTTGAAATCTTCCGAAGTTTGGCAAGGGCCACGAACCGTCATGCGCGGAATATTTCCTGAAACTGCTATCCCTTCGGCTTCAAATGTCAACTCAAGAACATTGTACTTAGAGCAGACAAATATTTTCTGTTCATCCGTGCCGTGAATATAGAAATTTCCTAACTGAACTCCCATGCTGTTTTCGGCCGTAACGATCGCAAGGGGGGTCACCAATTTATATTTAAAGGCTCGATTGAAATCGGTTTCGGAGAGCGGCGAAAGATCAATGCTGTCCTCTGAGTCTGCTGGAGCACCCCCATCAACAGAGGCGAGTCCGCGACCGATGGATTTAAAAAAACTGTTGTCGATCAAGAGGGCCAATCCAATGATCAAAGCGAGAGAGGCAAGAAATAATTTTTTCATCAATACTCACATTTCAACGACGTGATATCCGTCGTGCTGAGATCTTCTCGCAGAGTCGATCCTGCAAGAGTCGCCCACATCACTGTCGGCGCGAGGGTTTGATGCTTCAATCCAAGAACGTGTCCTAACTCGTGAATCAAAAGACTTTCCATTTGAATATCGGCGTAAGCGCTCGGGGTAGAAATATAAAAATTGTAAAAGTGCGCATCGATCTTCATGTCCGCATCGGTAAGGACACTACCTGCCCAGTGCAGGGAAGTCACGGCTTGCAAAGCCTTGTCAGCTTCGTCCCAATCGGTCATCCAGTAAATGACATTGGTGGAGTCCATAGTTGGACTGCTCGTAGTGCTGCTGCTCATGAATTGAATATCAAACAGGCTCATGCCCGCGGCATCTTCCCATTTTTTGGCGGCGGCCTTCAGAGAATCGTCGTACTGGGTCGGAAAATCAGGATGAACATATAATTTGATGGGAAGTCGGCTCTTCCAGGAAATTCTTTGGCCATAAGAGTTTTGCACAAAACCACAGGCATCTTGCGAAGCCGTTGCTAATTGCGAGTCCGTCGCCGGCCCTAATTGAGGGAGCTTACTGCAGGACGCGCCAGCAAGAATAAAAATGGCGATAAAGAAAAAATTCCGCATCTGCTTCCATCATAGCCGAAAAGAGTTCAGAAATAATGGAACAAAAAGAATCCTGGACTAAAGCTTACAACAAATTCGCTAAGTTAAAGCCCGAAGGGAGAAGGCTGGGAACATAGGCTTTCCCCTTGATCGCCCCCATATGGCCGCCTGTTTCGTAGACCAGATCCTTAGCCTGAAGACGGGTTCGAGCCTTGGTGAATTGACGCGTTTGTATTTTCATGCGAGTGTCGCGGGCCGTATTGAAATCGTCATTATAGGAACCCAAAACATCTTTCGCAACCACGTGGGCGCGGCCCGACCAGGTAACGGCAAAAACCACTCCGCTGGAAGAGATATACTCCCGTTGCGTGCCCCCGCCGTAATTGGTTTCTTTCACCGTATAGGAAGAGTTCTGACTAGCGACCGTGTCGGGCGCATTCGATTTGAAATTTTTCTGCCGCAGCTGTTGCAAAGTTTCTTGCGAAACCACCTCACCCAAGCCAGCCCAAGCAGAAGATGAAATCAAAAAAAAGCCACAAAAAATTATTTTCATCATACCCTCTAAAAAGCCCAATAGGGACCGGTGCCTAAGGAAGAACTCTTGCCGACAATGCCCGTATAAACGCTGCGACCTAAGAAGAAAGGAAAACCCCAATCAAAACTCGTGGGGTCTCCGCTGTCGGAGGCGAGATCATTAAAAACAAATTTGGTATTGCTATCCAGGTTCAGAGTATTCGCGACGTTAAAGGAAACATCCGCAGTGGTCGCGCCTTGAGTTGTTTTCATGGTTCCCATAAGACACTGGGTCGTCGAAGGACAGAAGAAGCTGGAATTTTTGCAATGAGGAGTCTGTGTCACCTCCGGAAAGAACAAACCGTTAGAACCACTATCGATGAAGCTTCCGTCCATCGCGACGCCCGCAAAAGTGGTCGTGAAGCTTGCCCTGCTATCCGTAATAAAAACCTTGGGTGAGCCGGTCACTGCATTGTTGGCCGCCGTGCCGATGCCAAAAACGAGATTGCCCGTGACCGAAGCGCTTCCGGCCGTGGGTACAGTTGGAAAATCAAGAATGGTTCCGTTATTATGAGTGGTCAGTTTGTAGACGGGATTAGCGACTTGCTTGGCCGTCGCGATGCCCGTGCCGGTGCAGGCCGTGCCGGTCGCGCCATTCCCGCAGGTGTAGTAAATGCTATTGCTCGGATCGCTCACGCAAGAGCTTCCGCAGTCAATTTGACCTAAACCCACTCCTAAAATTCCGTTGAACCCCGCGGCCGTTGGCGTGGCAATGGGGGCAAAAGGATTTTTACAGGAATCAGGCACGGTTCCAAAAGTTGTGTCGATCACTTGAATAGGTAATTTATGAAGCTGGTCACCAGTGACTAAATTGACATTGGCGTATTGAACCGATCCCCAGGTATTGGCCGAACCAAAATACATGCACTCGCCCAGATCTCCTCCGCCCAATGCGGTGACTTGTTCAAGAGTGACGGCCGTACTACCGCCAACGGGAGTGCCGCCGGTGATCGCCGATTTGAAAACACGCAGTCCATAGCTGCCGGTATCTACAAGAAGATCAGAAACCGTCACGCAGTTGGTTGAGTCGGCAACATTGGAATCGCAAATTTGTACGGAGACACAAGGTTGATTATGCCCGCAGATTCCGGTGCCATTGACCACAACAGACATAACATTGGCTGTTCCCCCGGCCGTACGCGAAGGCAAAGACGCGTTTCCGTCGCCGTTCCCGGTGCAGGTGCCTGCCGAAGCGACGAGCGTGGAAGTGCTCGGAGCAGAGGTGTTCAAATTGCTGGTACAAGCCGTTATAAAAATAAAGCCCAAGGAGCAGACAAATTTCTTCATAGATTTAGTTTAAAGCCAGCTTCGCGAAACACAAACGCTAAAGAAAAACATCGTCTTTGGTTGAGGCGTTTTGATAAAAATTGCTCGAAGGTAAAGGAGCTGTCGAAAAAGCTGTCTAAAGGTCGTGTAATTTTCGTTTAAGAATCTTACCACTGTCTCCTTTTGGTAAAGATTCTAAAAAGGTGAAATATTTTGGAATTTTAAATTTAGCGAGATTTTTAAGGCAATGTTCCCGTAAATTTTCTTCTGTCAGCGAGGCCGCACTGCGAACGACAAAGGCCTTGCCGACTTCGCCCCACTTTTCGTCCGCGACGCCAATGATGGCCACTTCTCGCACGCCCGCACAGGTCCTTAAAACCTGCTCCAGTTCGGCCGGGTAAACGTTTTCGCCCCCTGATTTGAACATCTCTTTTTTGCGTCCGACCATATAGTAGAACCCCTCTGGATCCCGGCGCACAAGATCACCGGTATGCAGCCAACCCCCTTGAATGGTTTCGGCTGTGGCCTGAGGATTATTCCAGTAACCTGTCATGCAGGAAGGGCCTTTGAGGAGCAGCTCACCAATTTGGTCGTCTGCCAATTCGCTACCTTTTTCGTCGATGATTTTCGCCTCAACGTAAAAATTAGGAAAACCAATCGAGCCAATCTTTTTCATGGCGTGTTCTTCATTCAAAGAAAAAACACCAGGACCAAATTCCGTCAGCCCAAAACCCTGGCGGACGGGAATGCCTTTGCGATCCCATGTTTTAATGAGCTCGAGCGGCATCGGCTCGCCCCCGACGATGGCGTAACGGATATTTTTCAAGGAAACATCTGAAAAAAGCGGCGAGTGCGCCATCAAATCCATGGTCGTCGGAACGCCAAATAAAATCGTCGCCTTTTCTTTTTCGCTCATGGCGAGAATTTGATCAGCATCGAATTTTTTCAAGAAAACGATTTTCCCACCCCGGTGGAGGATCGGTGTGGTGAGCACGTTCCAGCCCCCGGTGTGGAAAAAGGGCAAAAAGCTCACCGTGCAATCGCTCTGCGAAATATTCAGGCGAATAGTGGTGTTGATCGAATTCCAAAAAATCATGCGGTGAGAAATCATCGCCCCCTTCGGCGCACCGGTTGTCCCCGAAGTGTAAATGATCATCGTCGTCGACTCTTCGCTTGCGCGGTAAGGAACTTCAAAAAAAGCTGTGACCTGAACTTTTTCCGCAAAGCTTCCTTTCCCGTCGAACATGAGATGGGGAAGGGGCTGTTTCAGGGCTGGCAAATTTTCAATCACGCCGCGAAAGGCTTCTTGAGAGACGATGAGTTTAGGTTCGCAATCCGTGACGATGTGATCGACTTCTCGCTGAGTTAAGCGAAAGTTGATGGGAACCAAAATCGCGTCGAGGCGTTGAAGCGCAAAAAATAGGACGACGTAATCCAACTCATTGGTGGCAAGCACGGCCACGCGGTCGCCGGCGCCGATCTGGTAGGTCTTCTGCAGAAAAGAAGCCGCTCGGTTGGCCGCCTGATAAAATTCACCATAGCTCAGCTGCGCCCCTGTTTCGCCATCCTTGATCGCGATACTTTGCGGAGAGTATAGATTCCATCTTTTCAGCCAATCGAGTTCCATAGACATTTCCTTTAAGTGTTGTATCCCCACTCCATCGCAACGGCCGCCATCGACATCCCGCCGCCCGAACCCAGAAGAATAACTAAATCACCTTTTTTCAGCTTATGCTGTTGAACGGCGTCAGCAATGGCCATCCCGATCGAAGCACTGCCAGTGTAACCATAACGATCCATGATGTACTGAGCGCGTTCGCGAGGCACTTCGAGACGGTCCAAAGTTTCGTAAATGCTTTGAACATTGAATTGCGTGATGAAGAAATGTTTCACATCATTCGGAGTTTTCCCCATGCGCTCCAAAAGATTTTTAGTGAGACGGGGCCAGTGGATGCCATTGGTCTCCGGAGGAATGCGTTTCGGAAAGGCCAAAAGGTTTTCCTTCTTTTCCATCACATCGGCGGTGATCGGCTGGGCCGAGCCCCCGGCATAGATGCCCATATAGTCATGATACTGACCATCGGTGTAGAGCTCGCTGGTGATGAATCCCGCGGTCTCGGTTGTAGGTTGAATCACCGCGGCGCCCGCGCCATCGGCAAAGAGGGAAGCAATTTTGTAATCATCGAAGTTCAGCCATTTGCTCATAGCATAGGCTCCGACCACCAAAATATTTTGGTAGCGAGCATCCGCTGCAATGTATTTACTGGCGATATCGCATGCGGCAACAAAACCTGCACAGGCCGTATTGACATCGAAGGTGCCGGCCTTCGTTGCCCCCATCCGGTACTGGACAACCGAGGCGGTCGAAGGCGAGAGATAATCGGGAGTATCGGTCGATACGATGATAAGATCTAAATCTTTAGCGGTGATGCCGGCATTTTTAAGAGCCTCTTCGGCTGCGGGAATAATCATATCGCTGGTGCGTTGGTCTGCCGTCATCCAACGACGTTCTTTGATGTTTCTTTGCTGTTCGAGAAAACTACTGATGTCTTTTTTGTAGAGATGGTCGAAAAATTCATTCTTCACGACTCGGTCGGGAGCGTACATTCCTGTTCCTGCAATGGTCGCACGTCGAAGACCGCCAGACTGATTTTGCATAAGGTTTTGCATAAGGGCCCTTTCCATAATAAAGCTATGGTTTTTGTAGTTTTCTGTCAGGGATTTGTTAAAACCCTCGAAATTCCGACTATCTACTTCGCCTTTTTTAAATTTGGCAAGAAAAGAATAACTAGAGTATTTATACTATTTCTAGAGGAAAAGTTCTATTTTGCGCGGTGTGCACTCTAGTTTCCTTTGACCTCCCCCCTCCTCTTCGGGGTATCGCTCTGGGCATGAATAATATTAAATTCGATTTCAATAAAAAAAATGTCGTCGTTACCGGAGGAGCTTCTGGTATCGGTTTTAAAATCACCCAAAGTTTTTTGGAGGCTGGCGGAAACGTTTCCATCTGGGATTACTCCGAAGCTGCCCTCAAAGCCGCTCAGCAGGAGCTTGGCAAATATGCGGCCCAGCTTCACGTCACTCAGGTGGATGTCACCAACCGCGAAAGCGTGACCAAGGCGGTGGCTTCACTTCCTTGGCCCGTGGATGTGGTTATTAACAATGCGGGGATTACTCGCGATAAGTCTTTTGCGAAGATGCTGCCTGAGGATTGGGATGCCGTGATCAGTACCAATTTGACGGGTCTATTCAATGTAACCAAGACAATGTTGGATAAGTTCAATCCAGCTTCGGCGCATAAGCGGATTATCAATATATCCAGTGTTGTGGGCCTTTATGGAAATTTCGGCCAAACGAATTATGCGGCGGCCAAAGCCGGCGTGATCGGGATGACGAAGACCTGGGGCAAAGAATTGGGTCGTAAGGGCTTTACGGTCAATGCGGTTGCGCCTGGATTCATTATGACGGCTATGACCAAGGCGATGCCCAAGGAAGTCCTCGAAGGTATGGCGGCCAAAGTTCCGGTGACCCGTTTAGGTGAGGTGGAAGATATTGCAAATGCGTGTCTTTTCCTAGCCAGCGAGCAGGCTTCGTATATAAACGGAACGGTTCTTAGCGTTGACGGTGGTATTGTTCTTTAAAAATTAAGGGCGTTCAGGAGGGGTTCATGAAAGCTTTGTTGAGTTTAATTGTGTGTTGTTTCGTTGGATTTTCTGCTTTGGCAGGAAAAACGAATTCTTTTGACCCTTCTGCGGCGGCCTTCAAGGGCTTTATCGAAGTCGCTCCAGGTCGTGAACTTTATGTTGATTACGTCAAAGCCAAAAACAATCAGCCGACAGTCATTTTGCTGAATGGGTTGACCTACAGCACCCGTCAATGGGATGCGATGACTTTCTATCTCTTGCAAAAAGGGATCGGCGTTGTTCGTTATGATATGTACGGACAGGGCATGACCTTGTTGAAATATGCTCCGATCACGGCGGCTATTCCTTATCTTGACCAAGTGGCGGATCTCAAGGTTTTGCTGACGAAGATGCAGTTGAAAGCTCCTTATAATTTTGCGGGCCTTTCGTATGGCGGTGGGATTGCCGCTGCTTACGCAGAAGCCTACTCACAAGATATCAAGAACATCATTTTGATTTCTCCTTACACCATGCCATTGTCGAATCAGGATAAATCAATCCTGCGACAGATCCAGGCAACCCGCATTGCTTTCCCGATGAATCCTGCGACGGACGATGAGCTCTACGACTTTTTCTTGAGGCAAAATGTTTATACGACTTATCCTCTTTTAGAGCCCATTGTGTTGGAGAACCCCTACAAACTCGATGCGACTTTCCACCTTGTTCAAGGAATTCGAAAATACTTCCCGGTGAAAGATCCGACCCATGCGCCTCCAGGTGGTTTGCACATGATGGTGGCTCGGCAAGATCAATACATCACGATGGACGTATTTGATGCTTATTGGGATGCGGCTCCGGTTGCGACTCATGGAAGCCGTTTGCGCATCAATGGCTCTGAACATAAAATTCCTGAAGCCGTTGCATTCTTTGCGGCCGGTTGGATTTCTAATATTCTGAGTGGGGATGCTCTTTATACTCAAGGTCGTGATTTTGAAGGCTGGCCTATATTTGGCGAAGCTCGAACTTCAGATGGCGTCGCCATCCCCGTAGGTTTCTAAAATGCCTTTTCATCGGGTGAATGACGATACGGGTTTCATTCTCCACTTTGAGGTGATTAAAAATATTTTGCCGCAGAATACTCTGTTTATTCACGGCAACTGCGCCTCGAACCGTTGGTGGTATCCGGCGCAGGAAATTTGGAAATCCCAATCTCAAGATAAAAATTTAAAAGGCTCTATGATCTTGGGCGAATTTCGCGGCTGTGGACAGAGTTCCACTCCGCAAAATGAATCCGAAGTCGAGATGCATCGCTTCGCCAACGATTTCCTTTCTCTCGTGAAAGAGTTGAATGTGGCCCCTTTGAATTTGGTGGGTCATTCCACCGGCGGTCTCATTGCGGCTTTGATGATGAGTAAAGAAAGCGCGCTTTTCAATAAAGCGCTTTTACTTGATCCCGTGGGCGCCCAAGGTGTGAAATTTGACACATCGATGATCGCGGCCTTTGAGCAGATGAAAACAAATAAAGATTTGGTTGCAACCGTGATAGGGGCGACGATACATAATAATGACCCGCAGTCTCATTTCTTCAAAAATATCGTTGTTGAAGATGCTTTTCATGCGGTGAAAGCCGTGGGACATCTGGTTCTAAAGGCCCTGGATCCTCTAGATGTTCGCGCTGAGTTACATAAAATTTCGAATGAAGTTTTGGTTTTGCACGGTGAGTTTGACCAGCTCTTGCCAGTGCAAGATTCGAAGAATTTGGCGACTCTTTTTAAAAGAGGAAAGTTCGAAACGATCCTCCAGCAGGGGCATTGCTGGAATGTTGAAAACCCCGCGGGCTTTGTTCAGCGAACGAATGAGTTTCTCTTCTCAGTTTCCATTTAAGTTCTCACTAGCACATTGCGAAAAAGCAAAATCTGAGAAATGGGTGGTAATAGTTGCCGCTCTTTTCATTTTACGCTACTAATCAAGCATGCAATTAAAAGCTAATTGATTTTTCGTGCCCGTGGGAGTGCTGGTGTATGTCCGAAATGAAAGATGAGTATAACCGAGGCGGGATGCTTGCATTTGCCTTTTCAATGGCCTTCGTCTGTTTGTTCCTTATCTACATTGTATTCATCGATAAGGGTGTTGATCTGGGCGAAAATGTTCGCGATCCCCAGGCGGAATCGGAAAAGCTACAAAAGCCTGCTCTTGATATCGATAAGGTCGCTGAGCCTTGGGTGAGCACTCCAGAAATTGTTGAATACGGCCAAAAGTTTTTCAAAACCAACTGTGCTATGTGCCACGGGAACGAAGGCAAAGGCGATGGACCTGCCGGTCAAGCTTTGAAGCCACCTCCGCGCAATATGGTTGAGGGCAAATGGACTCAAGGCGCTGGCGTCATGGCTCACTATAAAGTCATTCAAAACGGGATTCCCGGTTCGTCGATGGCCTCTTTTGCTCACTTTAAATCTGCGGATCGCTGGGCCGTTTTGATGTTTATCGAATCGATCACGAACAATAAATCGAAAGACGATCCCGCTCAGGTGGCCGCATTCGCAAAAACAGCTAAATAAGGTTTTGCCAACATGTTGACAGCGCTTAAGGGTAGACATCTGAGAATTAAAAGCCTGGCGATGAGCGGGGCTTTGGCCTTTTCTATCAGCGCCGTCGCTCTTGATTACAATGGAGCCATCGCGCCGGGTGCTTCGAATGAGCGCCCGAAAGAGATTCAAGGCGTAGGCATTGATGAAAAACTTGGCCACTCACTGGATTTGAATCTTCCCTTCAAAGATGAAAAAGGGCAGGCTGTGACGCTCGCCCAATATTTTGATGGCAAAACGCCGGTGATTCTGTCTCCCGTTTATTTTGACTGTCCCGGGCTCTGTAACTTTCACCTCAATGGTTTAACCGATGGGATGAAGGGTCTGGAGTGGAATATCGGGAACAAGTTTAAAGTTCTTTCGATCAGTTTCGACCCCAAGGAGGGACCTGAAAAGGCCGCTTCCAAAAAAGAGTCTTACCTCACGGCCTACGGTCGAACAGGGCCTGCTGAAACAGAAGCTCGTGAAGGCTGGCATTTTTTAACGGGTGACGCGAAGACGATCACGGCTTTGATGACCTCGTTGGGATTCAAATATCATTGGGATGCTGTCCAGAATGATTGGGCCCACGCCTCGGCCGCCGTCATTCTGAGTCCCCAGGGTGAAGTCACGCGGTATCTGCCGGGAATTATGTTTGATCCAAAGGATCTGAAGCTCGCGCTCAACGAAGCGGCTGAGGGCAAGATTGGAAGCTTTGTCGATAGTCTCGTTCTTTATTGTTTTCAATATAATACACATCAGGGCAAGTACTCTCTCTACGCCTTTAACATTGTTAAAGTGGGTGGAGCGTTGATGGTTCTGTTGTTGGCTTTATGGTTATTGCCGGTCTGGGTGCGCACACGGCGTGATGCGCGCAGCACGGCGGGGAGATAGGATTCATGATGTGGTTGAATAGTGCGAGGGCTGAGTCCTTCATGCCTACCCAAGGAACTGAGATTGCGAAGCAGGTCGACAATCTTTATGGTTTTTTGCTGGTTTCAAGTTTCATTGCCTGTGTCATCCTCATTGGCGGGATGGTTTACTTTGTATTCAAATACAAGCGCAGAACTCCCACTGATAAAACGGCCTATATCTCTCACAATACATTTTTGGAATTCCTGTGGTCTTTCATTCCACTGATGGTCTTCTTAGGAGTCTTTGCGTGGGGCTGGTACATTTACCACGAAATGCGCAGCATGCCGAAGGAGGCTTTGGAAGTGCACGTTTTCGGTAAGCAGTGGGCTTGGGAAGCAGAATATAAAAATGGCTTTAAAACGGTGAATGAAATCGTTGTTCCCGTGAATAAAGATGTGAAGCTTTTGTTGACCTCTAACGACGTGATTCACAGTTTCTACGTTCCTAGTTTCCGTATGAAGCAGGATGCCGTTCCGGGCCGTTACACCGCCCTTTGGTTCAATGCGAACAAGTTAGGTGATTTCCATATTTTCTGTGCCGAATACTGTGGAACTTCCCATTCCGGCATGATTGGAACTCTGCGTGTCGTGACCCAATCCGAATACGATAATTATTTGGAAATGGGTCAAGAAGAATCGACTCTGCCATTGGCAAAACGTGGAGAAAAACTTTTTGCTTTGAAAGCATGCGCTTCTTGTCACAACGTGGATTCTCCTCTGACAAAAGTAGGACCTTCACTATTTAAAAAATTCGGCACGAAAGAACATGTCGAAGATCTTCCCGATGTGGAAGTGGATGAAAATTACGTTCGCGAATCGATTCTGAATCCAAATGCAAAAATTGTTAAGGGCTTCCCTAAAAACGTGATGCCCGTTTTTCAAGGTCAAGTCAGCGAAGCTGAACTCAGTGCTCTTATTGAGTACGTGAAAAGCTTGAAGTAAGGAGACCATGATGGCTAATACGACTAAAACACACGGTGATAACTACATCAATTTCGACAAAGGGATTTGGTCTTGGCTGACCTCTTTGGACCATAAGCGCATCGGTCTTCTTTATATGATAACGGTGATGTTCTTCTTCCTGGTCGGGGGGATCGCGGCCCTGCTGTTGCGCTTGGAGCTTTTCGCGCACAACACCACCCAAGGGGTAGGGCAAATTTTTAAAAATGGCGATGCTTACAATCAGGCGATGACTTACCATGGAGCCATCATGGTTTTCATGGTGATCGTGCCGGGGATTCCCGCGATTTTCGGAAACTTCTTTTTGCCTCTGCACATTGGCGCAAAGGACGTGGCTTTCCCGCGTTTGAATTTGGCGAGTTGGTATTGCTTTATGGCAGGCGCAATTCTCGCGATCACGACCTTCTTCACTTCAAAAATTGATACGGGTTGGACTTTCTACACTCCCTATTCGATTCGCACGGGAACGGCTGTTGTGACCATGGTCCTTGCGGTGTTTATCATGGGGATGTCTTCGATCCTGACGGGATTGAACTTCATCGTCACGACTCACAAGTTGCGGGCGCCGGGAATGACCATGTACCGTATCCCTTTGTTTGTGTGGGCGATTTATTCGACGGCGATTATTCAAGTTTTGGCCACGCCGGTTCTTGCGATCACGGTTCTACTGTTAGGGGCCGAGCGCGTTTTTGGGGTTGGTATTTTTGATCCTAAATTGGGTGGAGATCCGGTTCTGTTCCAGCATTTTTTCTGGTTCTATTCGCATCCTGCGGTTTACATCATGATCTTGCCGGCCATGGGCGTGATTTCTGAATTGATGACGGCCTTTTCGCGTAAAGTGATTTTTGGTTATACGGCGATTGCCTATTCGTCGCTGGGAATCGCGGCGGTTTCGTTCTTCGTTTGGGGGCATCATATGTTTGTCTCAGGACAATCGGCGACGGCGGGGATTGTGTTCTCGTTCATCACGATGCTCGTCGGGGTTCCGACCGCAATTAAAATGTTCAACTGGCTGGCGACTCTGTACAAGGGTTCGATCTCGTTCCAGTCGCCGATGCTCTTTGCATTTGGTTTCATGTTTCTGTTTGCTATTGGTGGTGTGACCGGAATCATGCTAGCAGTTCTGCCCGTCGACGTGCATTTCCATGATACTTATTTCGTGGTGGCCCATTTCCATTACGTGATGGTGGGTGGGACCTTGATGTCTTTGATGGGGGCTTTCTACTACTGGTTCCCGAAAATGTTCGGAAAGATGTATAGCGAAGCGACGGCGCGTTTGTCCTTTGTGTTTATTTTCATCGGTTTCAATGTGACCTTCTTCCCGCAATTCATTCTGGGCGCGATGGGTATGCCTCGTCGTTATTTCGATTATATCCCTGCCTATGAGCCTCTAAATCGAATTTCAACCATGGGATCTTGGCTGATTGCCATTGGATTCTTGCTGGGCCTTTACACGATCGTTCAGGGTCTCTTGAAGGGTGAAAAAGCGCCGGTTAATCCTTGGGGTGCGAAAACTCTTGAGTGGACCGTTCAGTCTCCTCCTCCACACCATAATTTTGATGTCGAACCAGTCGTCACAGCGGGGCCTTATGAGTACAGATAATTCACACGTTGAACACAAGCATCACTTTGCTCATCACTTCAAGAGTGCCGAGCACGAGTATGAAAGTGGAAAGCAAGGGATTTGGCTTTTCATGGTGACCGAGATCCTCATGTTCGGTGGTTTGTTCGTGGGTTACATTATTTTCCACGGTATTTACCCTGAAATGTTCGCTGAGGGTGCAAGCCATTTGGACTGGCGCATGGGTTTCATCAATACGCTGGTTCTAATTTTCTCTTCATTGACTATGGCTTTGGGAATCATGTACTGCCAAAAAAATGACAAGAAAAAAGCTGCTGTGGCCCTTGCGGTGACGATCCTTTGCGGAGCGATCTTCATGTGCGTAAAGTATTTCGAATACTCTTTGAAGTTTGAACATGGTTTGTTTCCGGGCCACTTCTTGAATGTAGAGCACGCCCACGCCGTTCATCAAAATCTGGGCATGTATTTCGGTTTCTACTTCTGCATGACGGGCCTGCACGGGATTCACGTTTTGCTGGGCATGGGTCTGATCTGTTGGGTGATGATCCGCACGATTCGCGGGGACTTCGATGAGAATTATTATATTCCTGTCGAAGGCGTCGGGATTTTTTGGCACGTTGTCGATTTGATCTGGATCTTTCTTTTTCCACTACTTTATCTCGTCGGTTAAGGCAGGAGTAAAATATGTCATCTCAAGATCACAAACATCATGTGACATCCATTAAAGTTTATTTGAAGGTTGCGGTCGCCCTTTTTGCGCTGACCATCCTCACGGTCACCGCCCATCAACTGCATTTAGGGGCTTGGGCCGCGCCAGTGGCGTTTTTGATCGCCTCGATCAAGGCGGCCTTGGTTTTGTTGTGGTTCATGCATTTGAAGGACGATTCGAATCAAAACCGGGTAATCTTTGCCTGTGGATTTATTTTTCTTTTTATTCTTTTTCTGTTCACTTCGGTCGATATCGCGACACGAGTGTTTGAAACCAGCACGCTTTAAGTGGTCAAGCTGCTCGGGGATCTTACCAAGTTTGGCATCGTCATCTTCGTCCTTCTTTCGGGAGTTGCGGGCTATGCCACTGGTTTTATGGTCGAGCAGGCCTTCAGCTGGCGCCACTTCCTTTCTTTCATTTTGGGTCTATATTTTCTGAGTTCTGGAAGTCTCGCGCTCAATCAAGTGCAAGAGTGGAAGCTCGATCAAAAAATGCCGCGCACGGCGAAGCGACCGATTGCCTCCGGCAAAATCAAGCCGGCGGCCGCGGGGATTCTAGCCATCGGTTTTTTGGTGACTGGGCTCTCGACGCTTTTTGAAGTTTCTGCGACCGCAGGTTGGCTGGGGCTCGCTACCGTCGTTCTTTACAACGGCATTTATACTCTGTACTGGAAGCGCCGTTGGACTTTCGCCGCCGTTCCGGGGGCGATTCCGGGCGCCTTGCCGGTGACGATTGGCTATGCAGCGAACAACCCGGATATCTTTAATTCCGAATCCATTTATTTATTTCTGATCATGTTCCTGTGGCAGATGCCGCACTTTTGGACTTTAGCTATTAAATTCAAGGAAGATTACGCAGCGGGCGGCGTACCGGTTTTGCCTGTGAACCTCGGAACCGAAAAAACTTTATTTCATATTGGTCTGTACACTTTTGCCTATGCCGGGGTCGCCCTGGCCGCTCCCTGGTTTGTGCACGCCAGTTGGTTGTACCTGCTCGTGGTTTTGCCTTTTGTCTTCAAGGTGATGCACGAATTTTTTCTTTTCTACCGCTCTCAAGCCACGAAACGCTGGTTTGGTTTTTTCATGTGGACGAATATCAGTATGCTGGTTTTTGTGATCGTTCCCGTGATTGATAAGTGGAACTTTTTGTTCACTTCGACGAATTGAGACTTAACCAGCAGGTCAGTGTATATGGAACTCCCAAAATAAGGGCCTTAAGTGCGGACGGAGTGATTCCGCACCTGATGGCCTTGCGGCAAGGGCTCACAGGACGCCACTTATTAATGGCGAACCTTGACTGTCGCGGGCGCAATCTCGGCGCACTTATCTTTATTGTAGGCGACGTCTGGAGAAACGTGCACATTGACGTCTGTAATCATTCCGTTGTTACCCCAACGATCCGACATATTTACGCGGATCCAAATAGAAAAACCAATTTCTTTTTCCTTCTCGAAAAGCGCGGGCAGATCCACAATTGTCACGGGTTCTGTATTGAATTTCTTACGAAACTCCTGCGCGGACAAGTTAACGGCCTGATCCAAAGCAATATGTTGGCACTCGTCTTCAATGAGCCGTCCGACCATTTTTTCGGCCAGTGCATCTGAGGACACAGAAGCAGAAGCTGATGACCCCTTCACGAAATCAATCGCCGCTTTTCGGTCTTTCGAAGTCCAATTTGGGATCTCCTGCTCAAGATAATCTTTCTCTACTGTACGGCGATCTTTTGCCTCCAATGAATCGCTTTCAATTCGTTTCACTTTGCAGGTTCGATTCACAACATCATCTAAAATATAAGAGTAGACCTTCTCTTTCTCTCCACCCCCCACCTCTTCTACAGCGAGAGTCACAATGGCCCGAATCGTCCCGCGGCGGTTTGAATCTTCCTCGTCCCCTCCGGGATGTATATGTGGCATGTAAACACGATGAGAGGTCTGGGGGCGAAAGCCCAGGACCTTGAGCCCTTCCATTCCGGCATCCAACAAAGCTTGGTTCACAGCGGCCTCTCGACAGTCCTCGAAACCCTTTTTCCAAATGTTATGGTCATAGCTAGGGTCTGTGTTCGTCCCCTCCGGTGCGATCAGATGACCGTCTTTTACCCGGGCATTTTCTAGACCGTAGGATTCGTTGTCGATCTTCATCAGAGCATTCAGTCTTTTTGCAACGGCATGAACTTCCGCTTTGGCCGTGGCCGCGGGTTGCCGTTCAGAATTCTGTCGGCTGGTCGCACAGGCAGAAACCAACAGCGAAATGCATAAAAATAAATTTTTCATTATATTCTCCCTCATATTATTTCATATGAGGGAGACATTTCTAACAAGCAAAAAGTATCATCTTAAGTTTTTCAAGGCCAAAAACTGGTTAAAAAAATAGCCTACGCTAACCGGCTCTCGGGTGGTGTATCGATTTGCCGGAAAGGATGGGCCTTGCGAAAGGCCTCGAGCTTTTCGCAGTTTTTGTCGATCTTTTGAACAAGGGGATAGGGACTAAGGTCCATATGAAATCTTTTAGCGCTGAAAACTTGGGGCACCAGAAAGAGGTCGGCCATGCTGACCTTGTCTCCGAAGCAATAGGTTCCTGCTGAAGTCCGTAACATCTCTTCCAATGAAGCTAAACCTTGTTTAGACCAATGCTGCACCCAAAACTCTTTTTGATTGAGGTCATACCCGTGGTTTTTCTCGAGGAATTGAAGGACTTTCAAATTGGAAAGGGGATGGATAAAGGAATTTATATTTTCACAGAATTGCCTCATCTTTGCGCGCTCAAATGCCGATGGGGGGAGAAGAGAGTTTTTCGGGAAAACTTCCTCGAGGTATTCGATGATGGCAAAGGACTGCGCGATGACTTTGCCGTCATGAACCAAGGAGGGAACTTCTTCGAGGGGATTGAGGTCTTTATACTCAGCCCGGTGATGTTCGCCCCCGTTGTTGAGCAGATGCACTGGAAAGTAATCGAAGGGAATATCTTTGTAGTGAAGCGCGATCCGGACCCGGTAAGAAGTGGAGCTGCGAAAGTAATTGTGAAGCTGAATTTGTGCCATGGTTTTGACTTTATGTCAGTTGAAGGACTTTGGAAATGCCTAATCGTTTTATCTTTTCATTGCGTTACGCAAATAGAGTGTTCTTCAAGCTATTGAAGATCGCCATGGGCATGGTTTTCTTCACGACTTTATTCCGCATTAATCTTTATTTCCTTTCTGTGCATTTTCATGTGGAAAACCCTCAGTTCGGTGAAGTGCTGCACAGTTTCTGGATGGGTTTTCGCGTCGATGCGATGATTGTCGCTTTTCTTCTTTCGCCCATTCTGTTTATTTTAACTATTCAAGCCGTTTGCCAATCCTGGTCCAAATTCATTTTGTGGTCTTATAAAATCTATTTGGCTTTGGTCTGGACGGCGATTTGCGCGATCTATTTCGTCGATTTCACTTTCTTCACGAAGCAGTTCAAGCGCATGCGGGCGGTCGAGTACAAAACTTTTGATCTGGCTGACTTTTGGAACTCTTTCAGTCACCTTCCCCATAATAACTCGCTGATTTTTTCAGCGGCCTGCGTGCTGCTTTTGGCTCTGGGCTTGGTGATGATCAAAGAATTGGCCTTCGGTTACTGGAAGGACGAGTATTCTCCGCAAAAAGGAACGAAGCAGGAAGCGGTTTTGCGGCTCGTCCTGCCTGTGGCTTTTTTACTCTTTGTGATCCTTAGTTTGCCCGAAACCCACATTTCAGACCAAGAAGCGTTAAATGACATGGCTTTAAGCCCTGTTTGGTGCCTTGATAAGTAGCGTTATCGCTTCGTCCTCGCCATTTTTTCATGAGAAGCTCTTACCCATTCAAGGAGTGTTCGATGAAAAAAATTCTTTTCACGTTTATCACGGTCGCATCTTTCTATTCGGTCAATGTTTTAGCAGCGGGAGACTTCGGAATCGAAGCGGGCGTTCGTCAGCAGTCCGGTGACGTCAGCGTTGGGGACACAACATCTCAAATTGGATTTCAATTCGGGGCGACGGGTTCTTTTCAGATCAACGGACCTCTCTATTTCCGCACCGGGATGCTCTATACCCAACGTCCACTGAAAGTTAACGGAACACCTACGGATACCAAGGTCAGCATGAACTATTTGGATGTTCCGCTGACTGTTATGTATAAATTCGAAGACTACGCCGGCGTTTTTGCGGGCGTCATCGGGGCTTTCAATCTAGACCACTCCATCGATAACGGCGGGACATTGAGGAATGTGAAGTCTTCAATTTTCCCCATCACCTTCGGTGCGACCTTTAAGTTTGCTCCGCAACTGGGTGCGACCATTTATTACGAAACTTACAGCGGTGATGTGGCCGACAACTTTAAGAACTACCGTGCGGTCGGCGCGAATCTGCTGATTACTTTTGAATAGGAATGAATCATGAAGCTGGGGACACTGAAATCGATCACAAGTTTGGATGGTGATCTTTGCGTGATCAGCCGCAGCCTGAAAAAGGCTGTGCGGGCCACTCATATCGCACCGAATTTACGCGAGGCCATTGAAAAGTGGGGTGAGACCCAGCCCCTGCTTAAAAGTCTTTACGATGACCTTAACGGCAATCGCGTCAAAGGGGCCTTTGATGTGGTCGAAGAAGATTTCCATTCTGCTCTGCCGCGCACCTGGCTTTTTGCCGATGGCTCGGCCTTTATTTACCATATCAAACTGGTGCGCCAAGCTCGCAACGCCCCCTTGCCCGAGACTCTCTCGACTGTGCCTTTGATGTATCAGGGCGAGTGCGGTCATTTCCTGGGTCCGATGGATAGTATTCCCCAACGTGATTTTGCTCATGGTACTGACTTCGAAGGTGAAGTTGCGGTCATTACAGATTTTGTGCCGATGGGTGTCCAGCCGAAGGATGCTCTGAAGCATGTGAAATTGATTGTGCTGATGAACGATGTTTCCTTGCGTGGGCTCATCCCAGGAGAACTCGCGCAGGGTTTCGGCTTTTTTCAAAGTAAACCGGCCTCGGCTCTTTCACCGGCTGCGGTGACGCCGGAAGAACTTGGTGATGCTTGGAAAGACGGCCGTGTTCATTTACCTCTGTTAGTGAACTATAATGAAAAATTTTTTGGGAACGCCAATGCGGGAGCCATGCATTTTAACTTTGCACAGTTGATCTCCCATGCCGCCCACACCCGCAATCTGGTTGCGGGAACGGTGATTGGCAGCGGAACGGTTTCGAATGAAGACCATAGCAAAGGCTCAAGTTGCCTTGCTGAAAAAAGGATGATCGAGCAAATTGAAAAAGGAACAATGACGACTCCCTTCATGAAAGAAGGGGACAGCGTCGAAATTAAAATGTTGAACCCCCAAGGCGAAAATATTTTTGGACGCATTTACCAAAAAGTTCGACACGCGCGTTAAAAATCTAATCTAAAGGAGATTTTATGAACACAGAATTGAATAAGACATTGGCTGAGGAATATACACTCCTGCTTAAAACGCATAACTTCCACTGGAACGTTGAAGGGCCTTTGTTCTTCACGCTGCACAGTCTTTTCGAGCAACAGTACAATACGCTTTTTTTGAAAGTAGACTTAATCGCGGAACGCATTCGTGCCTTGGGATTCAAGGCGCCAGGCAGCTACAAAGAATTTCAAAGCCTTTCTTTCATTACTGAAGCTCCTGCAGAAAAAATTTCGGCGAGCCAAATGATCGAAAGCTTGACGAAAGACCATACGGAAATGTCTGTGAAAATAAAAGCGCGTCGCGAAGCGGCCGAAAAATCAGGCGATACGAGCACCGGGGACGTTTACGCGGGCTTGATGGAGTTCCACGACAAAGCCGCTTGGATGATCCGCAGCCATCGCGGCTAATTTAGACATCATAAGTGAAATGAACGGGGATCTGCATTTCGGGATGCAGACTCTGCTTCACGGGGCATCCCAGAGCCACCGCTTCCATTTTTTGCCGGTCCACGAGCGACCACGCCTTCGGTAAATGCAGATGGGAAATAAGGCTCGTAATCCGGCGGGGCTGCGTCCCCATTTCCTTATCGACAGTGGCATAAGCTCCTTCTAAGGAAAGTTTTTCTTTTTCTGCCGCGATTCCCATCACGGTGAGCATGCAACTCCCCAGAGCCGCGGCCACAAGATCCGTCGGAGAAAAAAGTTCGCCTTTACCATTATTGTCTTTCGGTGCATCCGTGCCAATTTTTGATCCCGAAGGACCATGGGTTAGATCACAATGTTTTTGCCCACCGTAGCGAATAGAAATTTGCACCATTTGCATCCTCTAATTTTTGGGATAGATGACTTGGACCGTGGATAAGTACTCGAGAGCTTCCACGTGAAGTTTGTGAATAGCTGAAAAATTATCGACCTTCGCCGCTGTTTCCATGGCTGTCGCGATTCGACTGAGCTCATCAAAACCATAGCCGGAGGCGCTGCCCTTGATTTTGTGAGCAAGTTGCGCAATGGCCGTTGAGTTTTTCGATTGAATGAGTTCTTTGAGTGAGAGTAAATCCTTATTTCGATTTTCTAGGAATTGGGGCACCAGATCGGCAATATCAGGATCGATTTCAACTTTGAAAATAGCCATAACTTATTCTCTATCTTGGCTAAGGCTTTATTCAATCAAATAAGGTCTTACTTATAAAAAATGTGAATTTAATTCGGTGTGTAACATGACTTGTCAATCAACAGTCAATGCGCAGAATGGCGAATTTTAGAAAAGGCTTCCGCGAGATCTTCCTCTAGCTTTTTCTTTGAACTTTCGAGAAGCAGGTCGAAGATGCGATCGACACGCACATGCAGGATTTGCGACACCTGAACAATTTTTTTCAGAGGAGGGGACGAGACTCCGCGCTCCCAATCCGAGATATATTGAGGACTGTCATAACGTAAAGCCTGAGCGAGATCACCCTGCGAGAGATTTCTTTTTAAGCGGTGTTCTTTTAGAAAAATTCCTAGAGAGTTTCTTTCAATCTTTGGCTTTTTCATTTTCTTTGTTCCCATCACTTTTTTATCTCAGCACCTATTTTTTAGGCAGGCAAATGAACTTTGGATAGGCTTCCCTCAAAGTACTTTTCCTTGTTGGGCAACAGCATCCCTAATCCGAAGTTTATTTGCTGATGACTTGGGGAAAAAACGCCATTGAAGTTTTGAATTCGGGTAGCTTAAGATCAGCCTATGCAAAAAGTCAGATTCCCTTGGATTCCTCGTCATGGCACCGCCCCCTTTTGTCCATCGGAAGTTAAAGGCTCTGTCGCAGTTGATCCGCAGGCCTCTTTTCTAAAAAATATGCTTCGCTATTTTGGACCGGGAATCCTGATTTCTGTCGGCTATATGGATCCTGGGAATTGGGCGACGGACATCGAGGCGGGCTCCCGCTTTGGCTATAATCTGCTTTTCATTGTCCTTCTCGCCAGTTTTGCCGCCATCGTGCTGCAATGTCTCAGTTTAAAATTGGGAATTGCGACGGGCAAAGATCTCGCGCGCCTTTCGCGCGACCTGTACAAACCATGGCAAAACAGGATTCAATGGATGCTCGCGGAGATTGGCATCACCGCCTGTGACCTGGCCGAAGTTCTCGGGGGGGCCCTGGCCTTCCATTTGCTTTTTGGCTGTTCGATGATGACGGGAGTGCTGCTGACCGCGGTGGACACCTTGCTTATTTTGGGTATGAAGGGACGGGGTTTTCGCCAGCTCGAAGCCATTATCCTCAGCTTAGTTTTAACCATAGGTGTTTGCTTTTTTGTTGAATTGATTTTGGTGAAGCCGGATTGGCCTCTTGTCATACAGGGTTTTATTCCTTCGGTCGAAAAAATGAGCACGGCCCAGGCCTGGTACATCGCCATCGGAATTGTCGGAGCCACCGTGATGCCGCACAATTTATATCTTCACTCTTCGATCGTGCAGACTCGCGTGGTTGAAGAGACCGAATCGGCTCGTCGTAAAGCGATTCGCTTCGCGAGTTTAGATACGTTCCTTTCTTTGTTCACCGCTTTTTTTGTGAACGCCGCCATTCTCATTGTGGCAGCCACGGCTTTCCACGTGCAAGGTCGCCATGACATTACAGAAATTGCGGACGCTTATAAATTGCTGGAGCCTCTCGTCGGAAGCTCCTGGGGAAGTATTCTTTTCGGCATTGCCCTGTTAGCTTCTGGACAGAGTTCAACTTTCACAGGAACCATTGCCGGTCAGGTGATTATGGAGGGTTTTTTGGATCTTAAAATTCCTTGCTGGCAGCGCGGCCTGATCACGCGGAGTCTTGCATTGATCCCAGCTGTGATCGGGGTTGCGATTTGGAGCGAAGCCGCCACCGGTAAAATTTTGGTCTTTAGCCAGGTGGTTTTGAGCTGCCAACTGCCCTTCGCCATCTATCCCCTCATTCGCATGACCAGCAATAAAAAGCTCATGGGACCCTTTGCAAATCGAAAACTGATGGCGACGACAGCCTGGATTTTATTTGTCCTGATCACGGGAGCGAATTTATGGATGATAGAGCAGATTTTTTGGGCCTGAACTTACATATTGCGGCGTGCATCTGGCCGGGCTTTGAGTGATGTATATACTCTATTTATTTGAGAGGGAAAAATGAAACATTCTTTTCAGAATTTTCAAGTCGATCATATGACTTTGCTTTTGCAGCCACAGCTCTATAACGTGGCCTACGTTGCCTTCAACGTCATTTTCGGTGTCGGACCCGAAGATCTTCTTTATGATAAAAGAAAAGAGTGGGTTCCCGGTACGGGTACTCAGTCCATGACCTACGCCCTTTGCTTGGGGCAAGGGGCTCACGCCGATCCGGAATTAAATAAAACCATCATCGCGGTCGTGCAACCAAGTGAACCTAAAAATCAATCTTCCCATGTGCGACAGATGTTGGATTCCCATAGCTCCGCGGCTATGTGGCAGCATGTGGCTTTGCGAACGCCAGACTTGCTCGCCTTTCATCAGCACGCCACCGAGCGGGGGGTCCAATTCATCACGCCGATTTTGAAAGACGATGAAGACAACTTGATCCAAGTTTTCAGTGGCGAGTGGTATTTTCCGGGCATCAAATCGAGTGGGATGTTTTTCGAATTCTTACAACGCAATCCTTCCGAGGCCAGCGTGAAAGCCGCTGAAAAACAAAATGGCGAGATGTGGTTCCGCGATAAAACTTTCCTGGGGCTTTATGGGGAAAAGGAACGTGAATATCAAAGTGGCAGCGTCACTCCTTTTTTGAAATTCGACCTCTTTGAAAAAATCACCAAAGAAATCGGCACAAAGAAAATTTGGGAGATCACTCCGGCCGACATGTCTCGTATTGAAGACATGATGATCGAGACGACCAAAAAAGATCTTAAGAAGTGATCCATGGATGAACAATTAGAGAGGTCCTATCTTTCTGGTTTTGGAAATCACTTTTCTTCGGAAGCGCGTCCCCAGACCCTGCCTTTAGATCAGAATTCTCCTCAGCGCCCGGCCCAGGGTCTGTATGCGGAGCAATTGAGTGGCTCGGCTTTCACGGCTCCCCGCGCGCAGAACTTGGCAAGTTGGCTCTACCGCATGCGTCCGTCGGTCCAACACGGACCTTTCGTGCGGTTAGAGGCTCTAACGAAAAAAACTTTATTTAAACCGCAACACGTGAACCCCAATCAAATGCGCTGGAATCCGCTGTCCCCGCCTTCAGGTAAACAGGACTTTATTGAAAGCCTACGGACCGTCTGCGGCAATGGCTCTGTCCACGAGCAACGTGGTCTGCATGTCCATTTGTATTCTTTCGATAAGAATACGCCCGATCGCTATTTAATGAATGCCGATGGCGATTTTCTTTTCGTCCTGCAAAAAGGGAAAATTCAAGTCAGGACAGAGCTGGGAATTCTCGAGGCTGAACCCGGGGAAATTCTCGTGGTTCCTCGCGGAATGAAATTCCAGGTCAATTCTATGGATGTTCTCTGCAGTGGTTATATCGGCGAAAATTTTGGGGCGCCTTTTCGTCTTCCCGAATTGGGGCCGATCGGTGCCAATGGCTTAGCTCACCGTCGACATTTTCTGACTCCGGTCGCGGCCTTCGAAAACAAGGATGCGGCGACCGAGCTTGTAGCTAAATTCTCGGATGAACTCTGGTCGGCAAAGCTAGGACATTCGCCACTCGATGTGGTGGCCTGGCACGGGAACTACGTTCCTTTTAAATACGATCTGCGTAAATTCAATACCATCAATACCGTGAGTTTTGATCATCCGGACCCTTCGATCTTCACCGTTTTAACTTCTGCGAGCGAAACTCCGGGAACGGCGAACGTGGATTTCGCGATTTTCCCGCCGCGCTGGATGGTGGCCGAGAACACTTTCCGACCTCCTTACTTTCACCGCAACTGCATGAGCGAGTATATGGGTCTTATCTACGGAGTTTACGATGCAAAGACCAGCGGAGGCTTTATGCCAGGCGGGGGCAGTCTGCATAATTTTTATTCTGCCCACGGTCCTGACTGTGAAAGTTTTGAAAAGGCCAGTCAGGCTGATTTGAAGCCGCACAAAATCGAAAACACCTTGGCCTTTATGTTTGAATCTCGCTCGCCTTATTTGCTGACGGATTTTGCGATGCAGGCCGGATTTCTGCAGACCGATTATCAGGAGTGCTGGCAGAAGTTTGAGAAAAAATTCACTTAGACTTTTTGAGTTCGCTGAGCAGAGCGTCTTTTTTAAGCCACAGCTCATGCACCCATTTTTGAATACGTTCGCGATGGGCGCTGTCCTCTAAATAACTAGAGGTAATGAAATCCTGCGGCAACGGCGTCTCTTGAAACTTGAAAATCACCTGCGGCAGCTGTCCCGAAAAGAGTCCCCACATATCGACGACTCCTTGCGGATAGAAGATCGTGCAATCCAAAAGAGAATGAAATTGCTCGCCCATGGCCTCAACCACAAAGGCGATCCCCCCGGCCTTGGGCTTCAGCAAGTTTTTGTAAGGAGACTGCTGGCGCTCGTGTTTAATTTTCGTGAAACGGGTGCCTTCTAAAAAATTAATGATCGAAATTTTTCGCCCTTTGAAGCGCTCGCAGGCAAGACGTGTGGTCTTGAGGTCCTGCCCTTTTTTTTCAGGATGTTTTTCAAGGTATTCTTTAGAATGTCTTTTCATAAAAGGGAAATCGAGGGCCCACCACGCGATTCCCAGAAAAGGAATGTACTTCAGACTGTCTTTGATGAAAAAGCGCAAAAAGGGGATCTTCCGGTTAAAGACATGCTGTAAAATAATGATATCGACCCAGGACTGATGATTGGCACAAACAAGGTAGGATTTTTCACAGGTCAAACGGGTAGGACCTTGGATATCCCAATCTATTTTGTGAACCAAGGCTAGGGAAAGGCTGTTGCAGTCGGTCCAATTTTGCGCGATGAAAACGATCGCATTCGTGCACAGCGAACGCAGGGCTTCAATCGGAAACAGCTTCAAAAAGGCGAACGGAAAGATCAGCGAGCACCAAAAAAAAGTATTGATGCCAAATAAAAAAGCACAAAGGAGTCCCCGTACGGGGCCTGGAAGAAAACTAAGCATGCCGTCAGATTGTTAGAGTGCAGGACATCTGGCAAGCAGATTTTTTTCTCTCGCAGGGAGATAATTTGTTTTACTGTTGGGGGAAGACGCCTAAGATAGAGCTCATAGAATAGTCCTTTTCAAAGAGGTTCTCGTTATGAAGAAAAAAATCATCGTGGCTTTCAGTTCGATCTTTCTTTTTGCCGCGCTCGCTTCGGCCGCTGACGTCAAAGTAGGTGACGTGGCTCCGCCCTTTAAATTGAAAAATCAGAAGAACGAGGATTTTGATCTCAACTCACGTCAAGGCCAGTGGACAGTTCTTTACTTTTACCCTAAGGCGGGAACACCAGGCTGTACGAAGCAGGCCTGCGCCTTTCGCGACAATATCGATAAAATCCGCGCTCAAGGAGCTGAAGTTTTTGGAATCAGTGCGGACTCCGTCACGGACCAAGCTAAATTCTATAAAGAACATCATTTGAATTTTGATCTTCTTGCAGATTCCGATGCCTCGACCGCGGTTCTTTACGGTACCAAGATGCCTGTGATGAAAATGGCGAAGCGATGGACTTTCATCGTTGGTCCTGATTTAAAAATTAAAAAAATTGAAAAAGATGTGGATCCCATCATTGATTCAGAAAAAATGGCCACAGTTCTCAGTGAACTGAAAGCCAAGTGATTTCCAAACGGTGAATTTTCTAAGCTGAAAAATCACGAAGGGGCGCCGGAAGGCTGAAAGAGACTGACGGCAACAGCCACGATGATCAAGGCAAAGGCGATCAGATCGTACATCGTCGGCTTTTGCCGCAGATAGAAAAAACTAAAGACTGAAAAAATAGAAAAAGTGACGAACTCTTGCAGGACTTTCAGCTGTGCCGCTGTCATGGCCGTTGAGCCCAAACGATTGGCCGGAACTTGAAAACAATACTCAAAAAGAGCGATTCCCCACGAAACCAAAATGACTAACCAGAGTGCGCGGTCGGTAAATTTCAAATGCCCGTACCAGGCAAAGGTCATAAAGATATTGCTGATGCACAGAAGGCCTAAGGTCTGAAAAATAACGGGGGTATTCATGGCGTCTCCTTTTCGTGGGCATCTGGAGCATTTTAAGCAATTTGGGCTGGTAGAAAAGCATATTCTTCTTAATAATAAATTATGAAAAAAATAGGCCTGTTATTTTGTCTTTTGATCAATTTTACCGCAGCTTTATCCTTGGCGAAAGGAAATGCTCTCCCGGCTGAACTCTTGCCGGTGCAAAAAAACCTATTTGAGCACGCTTTCATTTCTTACGCCAATGACTTGAAGAATGCCCATCCTGAAATTTTAAGTTCGACCGAAGCTCTCGGTGCGCCCGATTTTGACCCCGCCCTTGAAAGAAATGAGTGGCAGGAAAAATTTGATCGCTTTATTGCTCAGAAAAAATCTTTTACTCCGGAACAGAGTCAGCAACTTCATACTATCACCTCGGAAATGTTTTTTTCCTACTATCAGAATGTACCCTACATGCGAGTGGCATTTTTAGCCCGTCTGCCTGAGGGCCCGTTAACGAGCGACGATTTGAAGCCCAAATCCGTTGAAGTGATTCATCCGCCGACTTCGTATCCAGTGGATCACACCTTGGATGTAAAAGCTTACGTCAACGAGAGGTTTCCGCAGGTTCTGCAGGACTTTATTCGCAGCCAAAAAGTAGCGTTGTTTATTCACGACAGTTCTTGCGCGGATATGATCGCCCTGCAAAGAGCTCAAGGTTTTTCCGTGGCTTTCCGTTTTATGGGGCAGCGAGATGGGCCGGATAGCTATTCTATTTTGTTTCATCATCCCAAACAGTCCAAGTACCGTTTTGGAATCTGTGATAGTTACGGAGAAGATGATCTCACCAGGATTCAAGCCATTCTGGGCCCCGTCTTTCAAAATCTAGACAGTTATCTTGTTCATCATTTGAATCGAGTTCCCTTGTTCAAATTGAACGCTCAAGGGAAGAGCCTTAAAATGGATCCGCAATTGGATCGGGTCGTGATGGGTTTTCAAAATACGATTTGGTGGCAGCTGAAGAATTCTTCGGAAAATTGGGAGCGACAGGCCTTAACTGACGGCGGTACCGATGCCTCTCTTTTTTATAATCGCAAAACAAAACAGCAGATTTTAAGTTTAGCGAATGTCTATGGGGACGAGATGAAAGAAGCCCTGCAAGTTTTTTACGCCAAAGGGGCCAGGCGTTTTGCTTACGTAGGGACGGCAGGAGTTTTGAATCCTCAATTCGAGGTGGGCGATGCGCTAATTCCCAATCTGTTTATTCTGCCCGACGGGAAAAAATTCGCTTCAAAAATACGGCGGACAAGATGGCCTTGGGTTTAGTGACACCCTCTAAGATCGTCCCTGGAACTGTTCAGGGCTGGGTCCCGACATTGATTGTCGAAACAAAGCCCTTTTTGCAGGGACTTCGGGATCAGGGCGTGAATGCGGTAGATGTCGAAACCCGTTATTTTGCTGAATTTTTCAATGAGCATAAGGCGACGGAGCAGTCGTTGATCCTGGTCGCCTCGGATCAGCCTTTGGGGAAAATGACCTACGATCAACAGAATGCGACGCGCTTTTATCCGATGAACACGATCAAAAAAATGGTTCCCCATATCATGAACTATTCAATGCTCTCGCGGAAAAAAACGGATTTCGCGGCCGCCCATCGAAAAGTCCCCGATTTTTCCGCCGGCCCTCTGCCGGCTTCGGTTCCCGGCGTGACCCACGACTTCTATCCTCGTGAGGATGAGCTTCCTCCGCGAGGTCGATAACTTCCTTCGCCTTGCGAGGAAATCTTGATTTATCAACGAAGTGCCATTACAACTCTCCCAACGAAAAGTCCTGGTTTGGGAGAGCTCATGAATTTATTAAACCTCATTCAAGTCCCCGATGAAAAACGTGATGCTCAGTGGGAGACCGATTTTTTCATGGCATTCGCTCAAGGCAAGATCCACTTGCTGGCTCCTGAGGCCAAAGAGGGACCCGATGGTTGGCCCTATATGATGGCGACGATCAGCGCCGAGAGCGATGAACCCGCGCAAAAATTGATGCAATGGTGCGCGATGAAGGGGATCGGTCTCGTGATCAATCCTATGAAAGACTATCCCGATTACGTTTTTACCTACGGGATGCTCTGGCATTTTAAAGAAACGGGTTTGTTTTACCGCAACGCCTTTGAAACTCCGACCGGAAGCTTTGAGCTGACTGAAGGGACCTCTCTGCACTCGGGGCCACCCAATCCGGCCTATTTGCCATTGTACGTGCGCAATATTTTAAGAGAATTTTTTCGCGATCAAGGAGTGCTGAAGCCGCGTATTTTGGTCATGAGCAGTGACCGTAAACACTATGATTTGGCTTTTTCCCTCGAATCTCTCGGCGACCCCGATGAGAGTGAGCATCAAGGGATTGCAGAGGCCATCAGCTGGTTCTTGCCTCCGCATTATTCCCTTTTACTTGTCAGTGATGAAAATCTCCCAGATTTCGTGGACCTGTAAAAGGTCCTCGGGGATCTATTCGAGTTCACCAGGGCCGGGCAAAAGATCCATCAAACATTCGCGCCAGTATTCCGGTGCATCTTCGCTGTAGTCAACCGCGATGTGAAAGCCCTTTTTGCCTAAAAGTTTCGTACGAGTGATGACGCCTGAAATTTCCAGATTCATTTCTTCTAAGTGCATGAAAACGCGGTCCCCGATCAGGGCATCAATATTCAATGTTTTACGCAAAGAAGAGGGAATCAGATCTTCTCTCTGAACCTGTAGCAGCAAACCATTTGCCGACGCTTCAATCACTTCGCAGTTGCGCGCCAGCTTCGCAAAATCATCCAAAGAAGTCAGATGGGCTACATGCAAAGGGGAAACTTCTTTTCGCGGTGCCAGTCGACGGTTGATTTTTTGAGCTCCCATATTTTACCTACTTTCCACTATAGAACTCTTCGGAAGAACTGGACCAAAGTTAATAGGGAAATAAAAAAATCGCGAAAGCATGAGTTTCACTACGTATAACGATTCCCTTGCCCGCGGAGGTCCCTGGGAAATGAGGATGGAGTAATTCAAAGGTCTCAGATTGAGATGTCAAAGAATTCCATTTTCCGAGTTCAATTTGGGACATCAAAGGGGGCTGAAAAGCCCGGGGAAGGGATTTAAACGCGGCTTCTTTCGCGACCCACAGGCTTGCGTGGGAAGGAGCGGCCTCGATTTCACGGGCGTGACTGACTCGAGCCACCACGCGCTCCTGGATTCTGTCGAGAGACTCCAGATCCACGCCGATGTGCGAATTCGAAAAGCCAATGACGCCTAAGCGGGGACTATGGCTGATGGACACAAAGCCTTCTTTGAGCTGCGGTACTTGTTTGAGATCCAGAATTTTTTCGAGCGTCTCGGGAGTTTCAGAAAATCCATATTTCTGTGCGATGAAGCGGCGCATGTCAGAACGATGATCGGCATGAAGGCTCCCCCATTGTGCCGACATATCTATCTCGAGACTCGAGCAGTTCAAAATCATTTTTGTCTGCTCGACATCCAGGTGAATCATAAGGTGAATTCGCGGGGCCAGGTCACAGGTTGGCCACTGGTGATGGCCATCATGCGATCCAAAGACACCTTGGCCTTGAGGCGCAAGTCTTCCGGCAAAGTCACTTCCGGAGTGAAGGTCTCGAGGGCGCGTTTGATTTTTTCCATATCATTCATTTTCATATAGGGACAATTGTTGCAATTGCAGCTTTCATCCAAGACAGGTGCTTGAATCAGAGTCACGTCGGGACGCTTTTTTTGCATCTGATGGAAAATGCCGGCTTCGGTCGCGACAATGAATTTTTGCGCCGGATTCTTTTCGACTTCTGCGAGCAGGCGTGAGGTCGCGCCCACCACGTGAGCGTATTGCAAAACAGACTGATCGCATTCGGGGTGAGCGATCACCACCGCATCGGGATGCTGCAGGATCAGTTCATAAAGTCGTTTGGCATTGAACAGCACATGCACTTCACAGGCGCCGGGCCAAAGAATGAAATCGCGCTTCAGCTGACGAGAAAGCCAGCGTCCCAGATGTTGATCCGGCCCAAAAAGAATTTGGCGGTCGCGCGGAATGGCCTCGATAATCTGCGCGGCATTCGAAGAGGTGATGATCGCATCCGAAATGGATTTCACTTCGGCGCTTGAGTTGATGTAAGTTACGGCGATGCCGTCACGATGCTGTCGGCGCCAGGCTAAATATTGATCGTAGGGCGCGCCCTTCACCAAAGAGCAACTGGCTCCTTCGTCGGGGACTAAAACTGTTTTCGTGGGGTTGAGGATCTTCACGCTTTCAGCCATAAAAACGACGCCGGCTAAAAGGATAACTTTTTCTTGAACCTGCTGGCCCATTTTGGCGAGATAAAAACTATCGCCGACGTAATCAGCCACATCTTGGATATCGCCCTCTTCATAATAATGGGCGAGGATGGCGGCATTTTTTTCTTTTTTCAGGCGTTGAATGTCGGCCGCAATATCGTAAGACATAGGAGCTCCTAAGGCCGTATAACACAGCTTGCAGCGAATGCCCACTTAGATTGTTGAGCCGCCCTTAAGGACATTGATGATGGATTTCGAAACGGTCTTAAGCGATTCGAAAACCCCTTTGCCCTCAGAAGCACAGCTCTCAATTTCGGTGGCATTGTAAGGATTCAGGGCGCTTCTCATCTCGGTGAGAGAAGCAATATTCGGGAGATCACGTTTATTGTATTGCATAATGAGGGGAACTTCGCGGATGTCGTAGCCCTGTTGTTCCAGGTTGCGTTCCAGATTGCGTAGAGATTCCAAATTTTCATCCATGCGCTCGACCTGCGAGTCGGCCACGAAAACCACTCCATCCAGACCTTTGAGGATCAGCTTGCGGGAGGCATCGTAAACGACTTGGCCCGGCACGGTATAGAGATGAAAGCGTGTTTTAAAGCCACGGATATCACCAATGTTGAGAGGCAAAAAATCAAAAAATAGGGTGCGCTCGATATCGGAATTCAATGCGACCAGCTTGGACTTTTGATCTTCAGCTGTTTTTTGGTAAACCCACTGAATATTCGTCGTTTTCCCACCCAAAGAGGGGCCATAGTAGACAACTTTACAGTGAATTTCTTTAGCATTGTAGTTGATAAACGACATCAATTCCCCGCTGAGCTTCTAAAGATTTAGAGTTCCACTCTATTTTCAAGAGCCCGTCCCATGGTTCTATCATCTATGAAATCGATGTCGCTGCCAATAGGAACTCCATGCGCGATGCGAGAAATCTTAAGACCTTTGCCCTGAAAATGCTTGGCCAGATAGAGAATCGTCGTGTCCCCCTCGAGATCGGCGTCTAAAGCCAGGATGATTTCTTTGATGACAGGCCCTTCTCCGTTCAAGCCAGCATTGATCCGCTTGAGCAACTCTTGGATCTTCAAATCCTGTGGCCCGATGCCTTCCAGCGGAGAAATCACTCCATGTAAAACATGGTAGCGTCCGCGAAAAGCTCCCGAAGATTCAATCCGCATGATATCGGAAGGCTCTTCAACCACGCAAAGGGAATCATTGATGCGATGAGGATCCACGCAGTAACGGCACAGATCTGCATCGGTGTAGTTGAAGCATTGCGGGCACTCGTGAACCTCAGCCTGGACCCGCACCAGGGCCTCGCCGAGGTTCTTTGAATACTGATTTCCAGAACGCAAGATGAAGTAAGCCAAGCGCTGAGCGGTCTTCGGCCCAATGCCGGGAAGACGGTTCAGCTCGTGGACAAGTTTTTCAAGCGCGCCGATATGGAGCATTAGAACATTCCTGGAATATTCATGCCGCCGGTGACTTTTTCCATTTCTTTCGCAGAAGTGTCCTTCGCTACTTTCATGGCTTCGTTGGTGGCTGATAAAATCATGTCTTGAAGCATTTCTGCATCCCCCGCCTTGAGAACTTCGGGATCAATGGTCAGAGAAACGATCATGTGCTCGCCGTTGACTTTGATTTTCACGGCGCCGCCGCCCGAAGAGGCTTCGTACTCTTTTTTAGCCAACTCTTCTTGGGTTTTTTTCATTTTTAACTGCATTTGATTGGCTTGCTTCATCAGCTGAGCCATTCCGCCTGGTAGGCCTTTCATATTCACTCCCTCGTTTTAATTTCAGTCACCGATTTAATCTGACCCTTGAAGGCTGCTTGCGCCGCTTTCACCATCGGGTGGTCACTTACACGGCTGCGCACATCATCTTCGACGAGCTGTTGTTTTTTTTGCTGCAACGCCTGTCCCGTTTCGCCAGTGGTCTCACGACCCATGGAGACATCAAAAGAATAACCATCTGCCCAAAATGAATCAATATATCCTTGCAGCTTTTTGCGCACTTGAGAATCATTCATCTGGGCCTTCAGGAACGACAACTTAGGCGGCACAGCGAGATGCAGAGTTTGCGTCTGTTCGCTAATAAACAGCAGATTTTCGATTTTCGCGGCGAAAATCGCATCTTCGTTTCTGACAAGTTCAATAAAGCTGAGCCATTTTTCTTTGGCTGTCGCTCCCGTGGCTTTTTGCGGTAGGGGAGGGGGCGTTGGCGGCGGAGCAACGACAGTTTTTTCAGTCAGTGGGGTAAGCTTAGGTTTTGCCTGGCTGAGGGCCGTTTTCATCGCCTCTAAACCCGAGGGAACTTCGGCGACTTTTTGTGATTCTTTAAGACGTTGGTGGCCCTTTTCAAGCGGCAACGGAGGGGTCGGAGCGACCGCATTCGTCAGCCGGGGCCCACCTGCGCTGACAGCAGGGGACAGACCGCCATTCAGAAGCTTTTGCAAATCCACCAATTTGGGCGCGTGGGCCATGCGTAAAAGCACAACCTCTAAAACAATGCGGGGGTCCTGAGCGCGAGGAATATCCTGTCCGCCTTTCAGAGCCATATCAAAGAGCATATGGATATCTTCCTCTGGCAAACGCTTGGCTAAATCCTGCAAAGCCAGAAGTTCTGAATCAGGCATCTCGATGATTTGATCTGCCTTCGCATCGGAAATTTTAACCAGCAAAAGGTTGCGGATCATCTCGAGCAAGTCCTGCGAAAAAAGATGGGGCTCAAAACCTGATTGCGCAATTTTCTGAATCACCTGCAAGATGCCTTGAGAATTGCGATCCACTAAAAAACCAAGAGTTTCGACTAAAAGCGCCCGATCGGTCAGGCCCAAAATCTCGACGACGCTGGTGCGCGTGAGGGGACCATTCGCAAAAGTGATCACTTGATCAAGCAAACTCTGCGAATCGCGCATGCTGCCGTCACCCTGCCGAGCGATCACCCAGAGGGCCTCCTCTTCGGCGGTGAAGCCTTCCTGAGAACAGATCAGTCTTAATCGTTCGGTGATTTGCTTTGTGGAAATCCGACGAAAATCAAAACGCTGGCAACGCGAGAGAATGGTTTGCGGAATTTTTTGCGCTTCGGTTGTCGCCATGATGAAAACAACGTGCGGAGGGGGCTCTTCCAGGGTTTTGAGAAGGGCATTGAAGGCGCTCGTCGAAAGCATATGTACTTCGTCGATGATATAAATTTTGTATTTTCCGCTGGAGGGCATAAAGGCCACGGTCTCGCGCAGCTCGCGGATGGCATCGACGCCATTATTGGAGGCTCCGTCGATCTCGATGACATCGAGGCTGCTGCCACGGGCAATCTCTTGGCAGGAATCGCAGACATTGCAAGGGATGAAGTCGACCGCCTGGGGACAGCGCAGGGCCTTAGCTAAAATACGGGCCGAGGACGTTTTCCCGGTGCCGCGAGGCCCTGTGAAAAGCAAAGCGTGAGGCAAACGACCGTTGCGAAGAGCATTGGTCAATGTCTGAGTAATGTGATTTTGTCCAACGAGATCGTTGAATGATTGTGGGCGCCATTTGCGCGCGATCACCTGATAGGCCAAGAACACCCCTCAAAAAAGTGGCCGGGCACTCCCACATCACACAGCCCGTTGACTACCGTTGCTTCCTTTCGGACCTAGCGGGATTCGTAACGAGTACTCTTGTGCGGGACCCGGCCACTGGCTGGTTTATCTTAGTTGGGAGGGGAATACATGAGATAACGCTCCGCCCAAGGAAAAAGCTAAAAAGCCATGCGAAAGGCCTCCATAGGCCGCTCCGTTCCTTTTTTTACACCTAGAATCAGACGTAGAATGGCCGCACAAGGAGATACTTATGAAATTACTCATTCTCGCTCTGACCTTTATTTCCCTTTCGGCCTCTGCTCAACACATGGACATCAAAGGGGTGGATGCTGGCGATGGAGACACGACAATTCAAATTAAAAAAGGCCCTCAGGCCACGGCGATCGATGCCCAATACGAAATCATCAAGGGTGAAGAAGAGGTCAGCGGTGATCCCGCTCCTTTGTTGAAGGACGCTCGGGATAACTGGAAGAAGGCGTGCTCCGATTGGAAGAAAGACACCAAGAATTTAAATAAAGAAAATCAAATCATCAATTTGAGCTGCGGCAAAATGAGTTGCCAAACAGCCGAGATGGAAAGCACCTGCGTGTCTCAAGCGAGTAGTAAAGTACGCGTGAAGGTGAAATAATTGCGATAAACGAAATGGTTTAAAATAAAAAACCCCGTCTTTTCAGCGGGGTTTTTTATTTTATGATAAGTTGGAAAACTATTTCGTCAGGGCGACGTTGAGATTCTGATTGATTTTTTCGAGGAAGGGCTCGGTGTTCAAATATTTATCGGGCGTGACCTTTTCCCCGTAGGCGCAAATCGCTAAGTCCTTCGTCATAAATCCGGCTTCGACGGTTTCCACGCAGACTTTTTCGAGAGTCTGAGCGAAACGCACGAGCTCTGGATTTTTATCTAAGTTTCCGCGGTGCTCAAGACCTCGAGTCCAGGCAAAAATAGACGCGATCGGATTCGTCGATGTCGGTTTACCCTGTTGGTACATTCGGTAATGTCGAGTGACCGTACCATGAGCCGCTTCGGCCTCCATGGTTTTTCCGTCAGGAGTGACGAGGACGGAGGTCATCAATCCCAAAGAACCAAAGCCTTGCGCGACCGTGTCGGATTGAACGTCGCCGTCATAGTTCTTACAGGCCCAAACGAAATTTCCGTTCCACTTCAGAGCTGAGGCGACCATATCGTCGATCAAACGATGTTCGTAGGTGATACCTGCAGCTTCGAATTTTGCTTTGTATTCGTTCTTGTAAAGCTCCTCAAAAATATCTTTGAAGCGACCATCGTATTTTTTCAGGATGGTGTTTTTCGAAGAGAAATAAAGAGGCCATTTTTTTTGCAGGGCCATGTTGAAGCAGGAGTTTGCAAAGCCGCGGATGGATTCATCCGTATTGTACATGGCCATGGCGACACCATCGCCTTTGAAATTGTAAACTTCGTGGCTGATCGTTTCGCCCCCTTCACTTTGGAAGGTGATGGTCAATTTGCCTTTTCCTTTGGTCACGAAATCGGTGGCTTTGTATTGATCGCCGAAGGCGTGACGACCGATGCAGATGGGGGCCGTCCAATTGGGGACCAGGCGGGGCACATTCTTACAAAGAATCGGTTCGCGGAAGACGGTACCGTCTAAGATATTACGGATGGTGCCGTTGGGGGATTTCCACATCTGTTTCAGCTTGAACTCAGCGACGCGGGCCTCATCCGGGGTGATGGTCGCGCACTTGATCCCGACATTGTATTTTTTAATAGCTTCGGCCGCGTCCACGGTCACTTGATCATTGGTGGCATCTCGGTGCTCCATGCCCAGATCATAATACTTAATATCGATTTCGAGGTAAGGCAGAATGAGTTTTTCTTTGATGAATTTCCAAATAATACGCGTCATTTCATCGCCGTCGAGCTCGACAACAGGATTTGCGACTTTAATTTTAGCCATGGGCAGGTCCTTTGTTTTTAAGTGAGATAAGAAAATATAAAATGCCCCTCTGCCAATGACAAAGAAATTCGCTTCGGGGAAGGCTAGGGAACCAGTTTTGGCGTCGAGTCGAGTCCCTTGAGTCGGGGTGGGGGCTGAAGAGGGCCGTTTAAGCGCTTTTCTTGCCTGGAGCGGGGGGATTTTTTTTCTTTTGTTCGTACTCGTCCACTTTTCCGTTGAGGTAATTCTGGGCGCGGTACTTAGTGAGATCCTCTTCGTCTTTTTTCATAATATGCATATGGGTGATGCCTTTTTCGCTGAGGCGATCTTTTTGGGCGCCGTAAAGGATACCGCCGCGAGGTGTATAAAGGAAATACTTTTGATTCGTTGGTAAGTAGAGATAGAGATCCATTTCGACCTCTCCGTCTGGTTCCAAGTCTTTGAGGTGCACGGCGGCCATCTCATTCACGGGAGAATCCTGCAGTTTCACCTTTGTTTCGCTGTAAGGGAAAAAGGCCATCGCAACCTCATCGCCCTTATGAACCGATTTTCTGAGGAATTCAGCGCACTCCATGGCCCAATCCTCAAAGGGGACTTCTGTAATTTTGAGGCTGATGGAGTCTTCGAGCTTAACAAGCTCCCCTCGCGATTTTAAAAAATTCAGAAGTCTTTCAGAGATCGTCTTTAAAAAAACAGCATCGATCTTACGATTTTTGCCTAAAGCGGTGATCAGATAGCCCGAAAAACGAACGGATTCGATAATGATGCAAGCCACGTGAGTGGAGATTTCAATTTTTTGAATGGCTTGATCCTCTTTAAGACTCGTGATGTGAACTGATTTTTCGAGGGCATCCCTTGTCCCTTGCAACAGGATTGATTCGTTTTCGTCCGCTGCTTGTGACAAGTAGGTAGTTGCCAAATCCTCAGTGGGTTTTTTAAGCTCCTCTTGCGGGGCCCAATGGCCTTGACCTTGGGCTGAAGACATGGACATCAAGTTGCCGGGCGCAGGAGTACCCTGGCTCCTGGTCATTCTTGGCGCGTCCTGAGAAGCACCTAGGTGATGAGGGCCCGAGGAACCTTCCTCATCCACGACCATTTGATCGAGAAGTTTTTGCGTGTGAATATCGATTCTAAATTCAAGCGAGCTTTTGTTTGAACCTCTGATACTCATTAAAGAATCTTCGGCTGATTCGAAGGCCTCTCTTTTGTTTGCTTCATTTTGAGAGTTTGCTTTTGCCGTCAGGTCTTTATAATAACGATTGATCGTACGTTCAACGGCAGGCCCCGTGATCGGGGGATAGAAAAGATAGGGATTTCCAGAATCAGAAAGCATTTTGAAGGAAATCGCGGAGTTATTTTCGGCAAAGAGCATCACGCATACGGGAAAGGCCTGAACAAGAACCTTCGGCAGGGCCTGAATCTTTTTATTGGGATGATCGACGCTCACAAAAACGAAGTCAGGACAGTCTTGAGTCAAATAAGAAAGAGCTTCTTTTAAGCTGTCGGTCGAAAAGATTTTCCAGCCCCGATTATTCAAAAAATGCTCGGCGGCGGCAAAACTTTGTTTCTGACTTTTTATAATGAGAATTTTCTTATTTTGATTCTGATTTGATTCCAAAAACGTTCCTTATCAATCTTTATCAATTAAGTTATTTTAACAATCTTCGAGGGATTAGTCCTGAAAATTACAAAGCATCTCAATTTAAAAGATTGTCTGAGACAAATTCTCATCTAAAGACATAAGGATTTTTTGCTTTTAAGGCGGCTCAGCAAAGGTTTCATTGTGATCCATTTTGAAGAGCCGCTTCTTCGGAATAAGAAGTTTTAAGGAAATGGACCCCTTTAGTGGGCGGGGATAAGGGTCATTGTTTCGGCCGATCCAGGTTGAGAAAGAACCAAACAAGATCCTTGGAAACTGTAGTTCATCCGCATCGGTTGTAGAGCCGCATCGCAGGCCAAATTGAAGTCATGTCCGCTGATTTTCTCATTGTCATTCTTTGCTTCTAAAACTTCGATGGAAGAGGAGCTTATTCGAGCAGACGATGTCACACGGGCCGTAAGGGAATGATTCAACGTAGAGCAAACATTCGTCAAAGTGACTGAGCCATTTTGGATTCGGAAGGTGGCACTGAGGAAGAAGTGTTCGCTGGCTTGGTCTATTTTCCAGTCTCCTTGCACAGACGTCGCGTTACCTGCATCGCAAACGCTATAGTCAGTGACATTCTGTAGAACTTCTTTTCCATTTGGATCGACTGTTGAGTCGTCGTTAATTTCTCCTTTTGGATTGCTAGCACCTGGCTTCTTATCATCATCCGAATGAGAGCAAGCGGCTAAAGTGAACATGAGTAATAAAGCGGTGAGTAATTTCATGGGAACTCCTTGTGGTTATTGGTGCCGTTTTAAAAAGGAATCCGAATCAAGTCAAATTTTGACAATCATTCTTGGAGAAAAGTGCTCCAAGCTTGGAGCAGTCCATTTTATTTTTTATTTAGTAAAGATTGAATGAGATCTTTGAAGTAGGCAGGCATCTCGGAGCGCGGATACCAGGCCAGGGCGACGGGATAGTCCAAAGATTTTTCTTTATCCAGATAAATCAACGAGCCGTCTTTGATGAAGGGTTCGGCGAACTCTTCCGTCAGCGCCGAATAGCCCAAACCTGCTTGCAGCATCGAGCTCAGGGCGTCGATGTTGTTTGCATAGTGGCGTTCAAGAGTTTTCATCTTCAGCAATTTAAATTTTTTCAGTAGATCCAAAGTCATCTTATCTTGGGGATCAAAATCGATCATGGGCTCGTGAGTGAGGACATCTGTCAGCGTTCTTTTTTTCCATTGCGAAGGGCCGACGAGAAAATATTTTTCGGGCGCCATGAGTTTAGAGTCGAATTCAAGGACGACTTGATCGGCGGGTAAGGCCACTAACTGCGCAAATCCGGTTTTCAGTTTGCCTAAGATACTTTCGGTATCGCTCAGATCAAAACGAAAGCGCAGCTGCGGATGCTTTTTCGTGAGGCTCAAGGCCCGCGGGATAATGCGCGAGCGCATCAAGGTGGAGGTTCCCGAAATGCAGATCTCGATGGTCTGATGCTGCTTTTTCCCCGACAGTTGCGATAGGGTCTCGCCCTCGAGATCGCGGGCGGCTTGGACGTAGCGCAGAAGAGTTTCGCCTTCGTGGGTAAGTCGCATGCCTTTGCGGGAGCGGGTGAAAAGAGTGACGTTGAGTTGGCGCTCGAGAGTGCGTACCCGTTGGGTCACCCCGGTTTGGGTGAGATTCAAGATTTTCGAGGCCTCCAGGACCGTGCCCTTTTGGACAACGGCCCAGAAGGCCTCTAGGGAAGGGCTGAGTAAACTCATTTAAAATCATAGATAACACAAATATATGAATATTACAAAGTCTAGTTTTTTGCGTAAGTTCTTTTTATTCGAATCCGCAAAAAGGCGGCGAAAACAACAAAGGGAGAAAAAATGAAAAAGACATTCTTGATTTTACAGACGGTGTTGATGTTCAGCGGTGCAGGGGCCTATGCGGACTCCTATCAATGTCAGGGCGAGACGCCTCAAGAAACCTTGCAGATCCATGAGTTGGAAAATCAACGTCTCGATGTCAATGCGGGATGGTCAACTGAGGCAGGAAGCATTTTCTTTGCAGGTTTGATTCACCACAACGAAAATTCGCCTTCCGATCCTTTAGCCATTCAGTCGATCGCCCAGTACGATATTCAAGATCAGAAAGGTGAAAAGGCACAACTGTCGCTAACCTTCGTTTCCCAATACTGTGGACGAGCTATCTGTCTGCACAAAGATCCCAGTATCAATGCGAAGCTGACTTATCAGGCTCAAGACCATTACTTTATCTGCGATAAAAAGTGAAAACGTTCTTTTGCTTACTAGGTATGGGAATTTTGAACCTCGTTCTGGTCGGCTGCGGCCCGAACGAGGTTTTTATTCACTCTCAAGAGTCGAAGACGGTCGATCAGGAACCGGTCTATAATAGGATCCGATTTCTCTCTCAAGGGAAGAAGGATATTTGGATGATGAATCAGAGTCATCATGGGCCGCAGGCGCCCGCGGAACAATGGGACCGGCTTGCGATCGTCGTCGATAAATCCACCCAATCTCAAACGGCGCGCTTTTACCAGCTGCAGCCCGGAAAGCTGGAATGGCAAGAGAACCTTCCGCAAACTAGCTTCAGAGTCTCTTGTTTTATGTGCCACTCCAATGGACCGCGGGCCCTGCGACCGGTGGATGAAAAAGGACCTGCTTCTCTTTCCTGGAACGACAAGGCGAAAATATTTTGGTGGAACCTTAAAATTAAAACCTACGGCCGCATTCAACCCGATCCTGCACATGATCAAGAGGATCGAGGACGCGCGGTGCCTTTTCGCCGGCAAGGGGCTTACGAAAATGAAGAGCTTCAGGTCGCGACGTGCATTCGATGTCATCGCGAAACGGGATGGCTCGCCCGCGGAGCCCTGCGCCGGCAGAATTTTATGAGCATTCGCTTCATGACTGAAAGCGGAGCCATGCCACCTCCGGGATTTTCCATGAGTGAGGGAGAAAGAAGAAAACTCAAGCTTTTCCTGGATGGTTTTTAAATCCCTAACGGGTGGGAATAAGAGTAATGACTTCGTTCGAGCCCACGTAAGAAAGAACTAAGCAGGATCCTTTGAAGCTGTAGGCCATCTTGCTTTGTTTAAGATCCGCATCGCAACTCATTTGAAAATCATCTTCGTTGATTTCTTCATGATCTGTCTGGGTTTCTAAAACTTCAATTGAAGAGGAGTTCATTATCGCTGCCGAAGTGACGCTAGCCCAGAGGGAGTGACTTTGGGTACGGCAATTCTTGATGAGGGTGATCGAGTCACTTTCGATTTGAAAGCTTAAAATAAAATGAACGCCGTTGAGGGCCTTGTCTATTTCCCAGCTCCCCTCGGGGGAATGGGCAGAGCCTGTGTCGCAAAGACTGTAGTCGGTGATATCTGTAGCGCCTTCCTGATGCTCGCCAAAAACTTCTTTATCATTTGAGTGAGAGCAAGAGGCTAAAGCGAACATCAGCAAAAAGGCCGTTATTATTTTCATACAGAGCTCCTTGACGCTGTTTTAAGAAGAAGCTCGGGCTAAGTCAAACGAAGGAAAAACGCCTTTTTTACTTAGTAAAGTTCGTTCACTTTCCACGCGATTTTTTCCAGCGCCTCGACCTCTTCGGCCCAATACGTATACTTATTGAATTCCGGAAAGAGGCGGGGAAAGCTGGGGTCTTCCCAACGTTTTGCGATCCAGCCGGCATAGGAAATAATCCGCAGGCCCCGCAGCAAAGGCACCCATTGCCATTGATGCTCAGGAAATTCACGCAGCTCTTCGTAACCCTTGAGAATGAGATCCCGTTCTTCGTGGACTTGGTCTTCGTCGCCTGAAAGCAGCATCCAAAAATCTTGAATGATAGGTCCATTGACGAAATCATCGAAATCCACCAGGAAGAATTCTTCGCCGTTATTGAGCAAATTGCCCTTGTGGCAATCGCCGTGCACGCGGATGAATTCGCCGGGATTGATAAAATCATCCATGGTTTCTAGAATCAGCTCGGCCGCGGCGTTGTAGCGGTGACGCACCTCGGGCGAAATCCAGTTTTGCAAAAAGTCGAGAGTCTCCCAACCGCCGTGATAAGAGCTATCGAGGACCGGGCGGTGGGGCGCGACCTTCTGCGCGCCGATATTGTGCACGCGGGCCATCAGGCGACCAATTTGTGAGAGCTCTGTGCCGAGAAATTCCTGCGGCATGCGGCCACGAATTTTTGGAAAGAAGGCGGTCCATAGACCCTCATGGTCCGACAAAGTCTTGCCGTTCGCGACGACCAGAGGAGCAACCGCATGAATCCCCTCGTTTTTGAGATCCAGTAAAAACTCATGTTCTTCAAGGATTGCCGTTTCAGACCAGCGTTGGGGTCGGTAAAACTTAGCGATGACCGAGGTATTGTCCTCGAGCTTGATATCGAAAACTCGATTTTCGTAGGAATTCAGCTGAGTGAACTCGCCCGTGGGCCAAAAACCAGCCCCCTCGGCAGCCTTGAGAACGCGATCGGGATTGAGCTGATAGAACGGATGACTGAGATTCATGGCCGCAGCTTTACATTTTTCACCGACTAAGTCATTCTCTGACACATGAATGAAATCGAGAGCTTTGAGTTCAACAGCTGGACCGTGCATGTCCATCGGCGCGCGCGAAGGGCCTCCATTTCAATTTACCTGTACCCCCACAAGCCGATCAAAGTTTTAGTGGCGAGGGGTACAGCTCAAGAAGTGATCGAAGATTTCTTGGCGAAAAAAAAAGATTGGATCGGGAAAAACCTCGAAAAATGGAAACAACTGCCTCAGCCTGAAGAAAAAAAATTCGCGAGCAACGAGATTTTTCCTTTTTTAGGACGGTCGTTGAAGCTGAAGCCCGTGATCACGCTTTACCCCCGAAAATTCATTTCGGCCACCGACGAGAATTTATTACTGCATATTCCCCGGAATGATTGGAGCGCCAGTGTGCTTTGGCAGGAACATCCAGGCGCATTGAAGGAAATCCGGGAGTTTTACAAACGTGAGGCGATTCGTTTGATCGAAGAGCGCAGCCTGTTTTGGTCACAGCAGATGAGTCTTTTTCCGCGGCAGATCCGTTTTCGCGAGCAGCGCACGCGGTGGGGGAGTTGCTCTTCCCGTGGCATGATCAATTTCAATTGGCGCTTGGTCGTCTTTGATATCCGCATCATCGATTACGTCATCGTTCACGAGCTGGCTCATTTGCAGCATCTGAATCACTCGGCGCACTTTTGGGGTCTCGTGCAAAAGCATTTACCACACTATGAAAAGGCCATGCGCGAATTGAAGAAGAATCAATATCTGTGTGAATTTCTCAGCACCAAAGATTAAAGCCCGTTTTTGGTTTTTTTACGCATCCAATAAAGAGTCAACAGAGTCGCTAAGTAACCGAAGCAAGCTCCCATGATGGTGTCGCTGACAAAGTGATCGTGGATGATCACGCGGGTCGAACACATCAAAACCGCAAATAAAAACCACAGCCAGGTGAGCCGCGGAAAGGCTAAGGTCATCATGGTCGCGACGGCGAACATCGTTTGCGAGTGCCCCGATGGAAACGAATGCCAGTGCCAGTGGGCGGTGAAGGGATCGAAAACAAAAGGATCAAAAACCGGAGAAGAGCGGTGCGGTCGTTGGCGTCCCACCACCATCTTGACGACTTGAATGAATAATCCCGAAAAGACAAGGGCCGCAAAAAAGTTCAAAGCCCAACGGCGCAAATAATCTGTTTTTTGGGGGTGATTGATCCAAGGCTTCAAACGGGGGGCGAAGAAGCGCATGTAAATATAAAGAAAAACAGAAATGATAAAATAATGTTGGGACAGCCCGACATTGGTGATTTCACGCGCGTACCGACGAAATTCCATGAGATAGGGCTGATTAAAAAAGAGGGCCACCCTTTGGTCCAAGAAAAAAGCGGCAAGTCCCGCGGCAAGCAGACTGAGGCCAAAAACCCATAGCGCATGTCTAAGGAAAACTTTTTTATCATCAATAAAATGAATCAACTTTGCAGAGGTCATTGAAACTATTCTGCAGAAGTCTCTCGAATCTGTCACGCCGATAGAAAAGGAACCTATTGAAATGAAGAAGCGTCATTTTTTTGAACAGCCTTGAAAAAAGTTCTAGGGTCTCTGACTGAAAGGATCTCCAAAACAAAGCTGGCAGGAAAGGAGGTTTTTTTGCGATGGCTTCAAGCTTGCTCAGAAGGGCTCCGGTACCAGACTTTGGAGGTCTTCATGTTTTCTCGCCAGCCACGTTTTTTGTTGGTCGCAGCCGTTACGGCTTCACTTGGTCTGTCCGCTTGCGGAGGAAATAAGAAGGATCTCTCTGTTCCTCCTCCGCCCCCGCCTCCGGTTGGCTCCGAGACGCCTGCTCCAGGTGGTCCTGTGCGACCTCCTTCTGCAACCATGCAAGAGGATCAGCCCGGTGGTGGCTTGGGCGGCGGTTTGGGTGGGAATTCTAGTAACAATGACTCCGTGAATAACGGACAGTCAAGTGGCAATGGCCAATCGCAAAATGGCGATCAAGATCATTCGCAAAATCAAAATGCTCCTCCTTCCCAGCCTGGCAATCAACCCGGAAATCAATCGGGCGGCAATTTACCGCAGCCACCGAAGCCTTCGCGGCCTAACCGCCCCACTACAGACTCGGGTTCGAACTCTGACTCTGACTCAGGTTCCTCTGATCATCAATCAGGACAGCAGCAGGGATCGGATCCTTCTTCTTCTGGAAATATTTCGGGATACAATCCCCATGACCCTCAGAACGTGAATCGCCTGGACGCTGGACAGAGATTGACGGGTGGACAGGCGCAAGACGGTTCTTTCTATACAAGCTCTGCGGCCGATTCTGTGTTGGATTTTTTGCGGGCTCGTAATGACCGTGTCAGTGCCGAGGCCAGACAGGCGAATATCGCCGCGGCCAGCGCTGTGGTTTCTGCAAACTTGGGTATAGACAGAAATGGCAATGCCTCTCTTACGTTGAAAATGGTCGAAAAATCTGACGTGGCTACTTACAATTTGTCAGGCTCTCTGCGTTCAGGAGGAGCAAGCCGTTTGCGCTCTTCACACAGTGGAGGTTTGCGCTCCATCGACGGCACTCTGAAATGCTTAGATGCCGATGGTGGTTGTGATAATATTTTTGCTCGCCTGCGCGTGAATCTTTTAGGATCGACTTCGATCGTGAATATTATTTTCCGTCAGTCCCTCGCGGAACTTTATTTCCAATTGCCTGTGCCCACACAGAATCCCAGTTACCTTGTTTTGCGGGATTTCATGCGCAATACGGTGACTCGTTCAAGCTCGAATCGCATCGCGGAGACGCGTATGCTGTCTTGGGAAGTGGTGAATGGCCGCTCGGGATTCGCCGTTTCGATGAGGGGTTTCAATGACGAACTTCTTGCTTTTGCGGGTCCACTGGTGGCTCCTCAAGGCGCGACCGGAACGAATGCTCGCCTCGCGATTTTGGGCCAGGATCGCAATGACTCTTTAGAACAAATCCATACGGAGGGTGGCCGCTTAGACTATGCGAGTGGCATCGACGAAGCTCGTTTGGTGACGAACAATAGTTTGGGAGAATTGCGTTTAGTTTTCCGCATGGCGAGATCTCGCAACGGGGGCGGAGAGCAATTCGCCATCACCTTCATGCGCGAACTGAAAACGCTGGTTGAGCTTTCTGACGAAAATCTGAAGTAGTGACCATTTGACCCCGAAGACCGCGGCATAGCCGTTGCTTTATTCGACCTCTGTTCGAATAAACCACGTCTTCGGGGGACACAATGACTCTAAAAAAACTTTTTTCCTTAGGATTGGCTGCCACGGCGGTTTTTGCCATTTTGCAAGCGCAGGCTGATTTCAATGAATCTGATCGTAATTTTGATCATGGTGGTGGTCCCCGCGGTGGAGGCCCGGGCCGAGGTGGCCCAGGCGGCGGTCCAGGACGTGGTGGTCCCGGTTGGCCTGGTCATGGACCTGGCGGCGGTCCCGGTCATGGGCCATTTCCTGGTGGTGGTGGACCGCGGCCTTTTCCTCCGCGACCTCCACGTCCCTTTCCACAACCCTACCCTCAACCTTATCCTCAGCCCTATCCTTATCCAGGAAATGGTGGCGGCTATCCTCCCCCGCCGGGTTATCCCGGAAATCCTG